>Ga0066420_1000206_pt1 | contig 13807 bp, 12 predicted proteins | sample LakWasMet28_LOW6_2_FD_59547 | JGI IMG/M metagenome (GOLD analysis project Ga0066420, IMG submission 59547) | Freshwater sediment methanotrophic microbial communities from Lake Washington under simulated oxygen tension - Sediment Metagenome 28_LOW6 | ecosystem: Environmental > Aquatic >... | reverse complement strand
ATTAATACTATATGATATTTTTTAACATAAACCGTGCAAATTGAAAATGTGATTTTCAATTTGCACACTTTTTAATAAAAACAACTACATTTTCCTAACAAAAAAAGCTTGAGTGTGCCCTTTTGATTCAGAGTTTAAAACTACAAAAATGATTAAACAAAAATAGCGAACCATTTCTTTTAAGGAATTCAATTGAAATCTAAATTTAGGGAAAAACAACTTACCTATGGTTGTAGCTTCAATTACTTCGAATCCGTTATTCTCCAAATGAAATTGAACTATGTGTGGTAAAGGAATATACACATGATGTTCGATTAAATGTTTGGGTTGAAATGCATATAAATTATTTTTAAAAACCATTGAAAATTTACTTTCTGCACTCAAGGGATTAGGTGTGGTTAATACCATATAACCTCCAGATTCAATATGATTGGAAATATTTTTAATTCCTAATTCTGGATTAGAAAGATGTTCCAGCACCTCTAGAAAAACAACGAACCCTGGTTTTTTACCGCCTTCAGGAGCAGGATTATTGAGATCCCAAATCATTGACTCCTCAATTTTTTTGACATAATCAAAAGGTTGCCATTCTAAACCAAACTTCTGAACAATTGGCCTGAACCACCCAAACCCAGAGCCAATATCACTGACAACCTTATTGGGTAAATGTCCTAAGACTTCTTCAAGTTTAAGTTCTGCCCATTGCCCTCTGTCTAAATTTTTATAATTTTTCATTTTTATCTATTTCTAGTTGCCAATATATCTTGGTTCCTTCTAATTTTTCATAGTCTTTAAATTCTTTTTGGTTCAATCGATTGCTATTTTTTATAATTCTTGGAATATTCCAAATCAAATCCAACAACGCCAAAATAATAGCCTGCAAGGCCTTGAAATCCCCCTTGAACACTTTTAGATTAAATTGCATCCAAAGGGAATAGGCCATTTTCCTTGGAATGGTTTTTAGGGGATAAAACAAGAAAAATAAATACCAACCCGAACGCAAAGACCTGCGCAAACGAATGGTATAATCCGCATTATTTTTTCTTGTTTTTACATCAACCCTATGATGGACCAAGACTTCAGGCAAATAGTGGACTTCCCAATTTTTCTTGAACAATTGAAAGGAAGCAAAGTTTTCTTCGCCATAAAACACAAACCAGACCGGATAGTTGGGTATGGAACGCCAAGCCGACATTCTCCACACGTGGGCACAGCCCACAAAGCCTTGAACTCGATGTGGCTTTTCGTTAGATTCAACTTTAATAGGTTCGTCTAATCCCCAAAAAATACGCAAAGCAACCAATCCAGATTGACTATTTTCTTCAAAATGTTCTTTTATAGATTCCAATGGATTCTGGATAACAAAATGGGCGTCATCATCCAAAGAAATAGCATAAGTGGCTTTGGTTTCATTAAGCATCTTATTTCTGCAAAAAATGTAGCCTTTGGAAACAGGATTTCTTATAAGTTTTACCTCTGGAAAATTTTCTTTTACATAGACATAAGTGCCGTCTGTAGAACCATCGTCAAAAACTACGCATTCGACAGTATTATCTTTGAGGATATCCTTGATTTTGCCCAAGGTAAAAGCCAAATCGGTTAGACGATTTTTAGTGGTGATGAGGATGGAGAAAGTGGCTTCTATTACCATATTTAATGTTTTTTGATCATCTCTTTTGGTAACTGTTTCCATTGTAAAAATAACCTTGATAGCCATTTTATTGAAATAAGCTTTATAAAAAGTCTATTTTTTATAAAATAACTAACTGAGCTTACTTTTCTCCTTTTTTTGAAATTCAAACCCACACATTCAAAATTATTCTCTTGTTTTGATCCAATTTTCATCCAATCTTCAAAAGCATTCCCTAAATGATATGCATAATTATCGTAAGTTGTTACACGCCAATATCCTTTTTTTAGTGGTGCAATATCTAAATATCCCTCACTGTTCCCTCCTAATTTATACCCTATGTAGGTAGTGATTTCTTGAAAAAAATCTTTTTTATAAGTAGCCACAAAATGCCCTGAACCAACCAAAATTTTTAAATCGTCATTTACTTCTAATCCTAAATTATATTTCAAATAATCTTGATTGTAGTCTCTGTCCCAACCAATACTGTCATAAAAACGAACTAATGCTTCTTCATTTTTAACTGGAATAAATTTTAAATGAGGATTGAAAATATTATCAAAAATCATATTGCCACAATTAGCTTCATACATTTTAAATTGAGGGACAATTCCAACTACTCCAGCTTTAGGAACTTGCTGAAAAATATGGACTGTTTCGCTTTGCCAATTAGGTAAAAATAGTACATCAGCATCTGTTATGGTAACTAATTCTATGTTATTACCCGCTAAACCCTTTAGGATTGCATTTAGTTTTCCAATGTTGTTTGTGTGAATCAATTCTTGAATTTTGCCGCCCTTTAACAATTCATCCAAATATTCCTTGACAAAATCGCAGCTTCCGTTATTGACTATCGTGATAAATGTTTTAGAATGTACAGTAAAAAATACAGATTCTAAACACAGTTGAAATATTTTGAGACTATCTTTAAAATACCCCTCCTGATTGGGGATATATACAGGAATAATGACTTGATGGATAAATTCAGGCATTTCTAGTGGTTGATCTTTTTGTGGGTTGAAGCCTATTCTCATTTTTTTAAACTATTTGAAAATATGGAGTTAATGAATTTGAAATATTCAAAAACTAAAAAATTAATAATATAAAATTTAGATATTTTATAAAACAAACCCACTTCTTTTTTATTATTAATATAGCATTTATTTAGCCTTAGCTGTAATTCTTTCTTTTGCGTTTCAGAAAAGCAGTTGTGTTTTTGGGTTAACAAATAAAAATTAAATAAAAAATATGCCTTTGCTTTTTGCTCTAAATTATCCTGCCTTCCAGAAATATTTAAATGGGAAGTTCTAACGTAAACACAAGCTTCATTTATTGAATAAATTTCTTTAAAATCTGAAAACTCCATAACCGCCAATACATCTGATAACCATGCCAACGGAAAATCCTTGAACCCAATAACTGATATTTGTTTTTTATTAAAAATATATTCACTCAACGAACTCCTGGTGCCGTTAAAAAGTATATTCTTAGAAGGTTCAACTTTTTTGTTACGATAAATTAAAGATACCTCTTCCCCTTTTCCATCAATCTTGTAACTGGCAAAACGAACCACATTTGAAACTAATTTTATTTCTTCTAGATTATCATAAAAAGATTCGACTACATTACCACCTAACATATCATCATCCCCCAAAATCATAATCCATTCTTCATCTCCTGACAATGCAATACAACGTTCCCACTGTTGGGTTAACGAAATGCTCCCTAAATTACTATCAAATCGATGATAGACAAAATCAAACTGACCTTGGTACTTGTCCAATAACCCCGTTGGATTTTCAGGACTGGCATCATCTCCAATATAGACCTTAAACCGTTTATCGGTTTGATTTGTTAACGATTCTAATGTTTCCTCAAAAAAGGTAAGCTTGTAATAAGGGATTACTATGGCCAGCATTTTATTTAATAATTTTATTAAACAAAGCTTTTACCATTTTTCCTGTATTAATATCAATAAGCTCCTGAAAATTATTAGATGCATACTTGACAATAAATTCATCTATTGAAGCGGATTTTAAAAAATGTAATTCATTCCACACTTCAGGAACTATTGGATGCACGTTTTTATAATTCATATAGTTTGCGCTTGATAAATTTCTCCAAAATTCAAAATATTGTTGAGTATCGAAATCATCACGGTGTCCCCAATTTTTAATTTTCATTTGAATTTCGTCTTCGGTACGAGCCCAAGACTGATGAATGACATTTATATTGGAATAATGATTCCTGACTTTTTTGTTATTTCGTGTATAAGTATAATTTGATTGATTTGTGATAAAAGAAAAATTTTCATTGTTTTCAATATATAAATATCCATCAGGAAGTTGACGATAGAGAGTTAGCAATTTTCCCCTAAAAACAATTGGAGTAAATTTTGGAAAAAGAGTTAAATACCAATATTTATTTAAATATTTTGCTACTTTTTCAAAATCATATATGTACTCATCTACATCTAATTGAATCAACCATCCTTTCCCCATTTTCATCAACAACATATTCCTCTCTCTCGTTTCACATTCCATTGGAGTTAATTCAGGAACATAAAAAGAATCGAAATAAAATTTGATTTTATTTTTTAAATCAAATGATTTTATTTCGTCAAAAAAAGATTGTGGCAACTCAAAATCATTTCCACTCCAAGTCTTTCGATCTTTATCAATCGCAATGAAAATTCCATCAACATAATTATATAATTGTTTTATTGATGTTAGGAGCATATTATAATCATAAGACACCAAATAACCTACTTTTATCATACTATTATTTTAATGAATTTATTGAACTCCAACGGGAATGCAAATATATTTTCGAATGATTTGGCAATGCTTTAGTCCTCTTTGTATAATCACTTTGCTCAACCGAAAAAGAAAAAAAGTTTTTAATTTCATACAGACTTTCTGTTTGACCTATACCTAGCCAAAGATTCATCGAATACAAACCGGGAATAAATAATAATTCTGTAGTTTCTATTTCAATTTTTTTTGAATCATTTTCCTTTAATCTATATGAATAATATCCATCGTCTTCATTTGTCAAATGCGAGATGAGCTCCCCATTTTTATCTATTATGTCAAAAGCAATAGATAAATCATCTATGCTTTCTTTGATTAAAAAATTTAAACCAATTTTTAGTTTTTGACCTAAGAAGACAGTAGCTCCAGAATTAACAATCTTATCATTTACTTCTATATGAAAAGATGAAATTTCAATCTTATTAGAATATCGTTTATGAAATGGTGAATTACTAAAAGTTTGGGAGAAAATATCAGTATAATAATCAACGCTATCGTCAATTCCTCCCTCAAAAACCACTTTCCCATTCTCCATAACAATCCCCCTCGTACACAAACTCTTCACCGCCGCCATATTATGGCTCACAAACAAAACCGTTCTTCCTCCACTACGAGAAATGTCCTGCATCTTGCCAATGGCTTTTTTCTGGAACTCGGCATCGCCCACGGCCAGTACCTCATCAATCACCAAAATCTCTGGCTCAAGAAAAGCTGCCACCGCAAAAGCCAATCGTACTGTCATTCCGCTGCTGTAGCGTTTTACGGGAGTGTCTATATAACGTTCGCAACCCGAGAAATCTATAATTTCGTCAATCTTCGAGGCGATTTCTTTTTTGGTCATTCCCAAGATAGCGCCGTTGAGATAAATATTTTCTTTACCTGTCAATTCAGGGTTAAACCCGGTTCCTACTTCCAGCAAGGAGGCAATGCGCCCACGAGATTTAATGCTGCCTGTTGTGGGTGCAGTAACCTTAGATAATATTTTTAAGAGCGTTGATTTTCCTGCTCCGTTTTTGCCTATGATGCCCAAAACTTCGCCTCGCTCTACTTCAAAATTGATGTCCTGCAATGCCCAAACGTAGTCGCTTTCGCCTTTGGTACTTCGGTCGTTCGTATCGCCTATTTTGAGATAAGGGTCTTCCTTGCCGCGCACTTGGTGCCACCAGCGGTTTAGGTCGTGGCTAAGCGTACCCGTCCCTACCTGCCCAAGGCGGTATTGTTTGGAGATGTTTTCGGCTTTGAGGATAATGTCTTTCATTTTGGGTTGTGGGTTTTGAGTTGTGGGTTATGGGTTGTGAAACATATATAAAACAATAATCAAACCTCATAACTGTTTCTATTTCCAATTCTTTTCGACATAACTCATAAAATTAAATATTTTTCCTCCTAAATTTTCATACATTGGAACTAATGGGTCAAACTCCCGTTTTAAATCAGGATACAATACGGTTATTTTATATATATGATTAATAGTTTCCAAGCAACTAGCATGTGAAAAAACTAAAAACCGAATAAAGTCTGCTTTATATTTCCTTCTCCCATATCCTTCAACAATATTTGACACAACACTATCCGAAGAACGCCTCGTCTGACTGCCCAATTCATATAACTCATATTTAGGAAGTTTAAGTGTTTTAGGATGTAATGATAGAAATAATTCCATACTTATAACATAAATATCTAAATCTTTATAACTTTTAAAATCACTCATAATAACTATATATTATAGTTTATTTACAACTCACAACCCAAAACGCACTTCTCACAACCCTCACTACACAGTATCAATAAAGCTCTTCTCGGTTTTGTTAAAAATAAGCAAGCCAGCAAAAAAGACAAAAAGGGTTACACTGGCAGTATAAATCAATCCCAAAACGGATATATGTCCTATTCCCAGCAGCATATATCTTGTAGTTTCTATAACGTAAGCCAAGGGATTATATGTCACCAGCCAACCGTAAGCCGGTAGTTTGTTCTTGATTAATGCCATGGGATACATCACTGCCGAGAGGTACATCAGTAATTGCACCCCGAAACCAATGAGGTAGGTAAAATCTCTATACTTAGTGACCAAGGAGGAAATAATCATTCCCAAGCCCAGTCCCAAAATACCCATTACAGCTACCAGCAAAGGAAAGAAAAGTGTGGATCCGTTGATTGAAATAGCTGCTCCCTGGAGGTAATAAAAAATATAAAAAACGACAAATATCAAGAATTGGATTCCGAATTTCAACAAGTTTGAAATCACCACCGAAAGCGGCATAATGATACGAGGGAAATATACCTTGCCAAAGATGGCAGCATTTTTCTTGAAGGTATCCGAGGTGTCATTAAGACAGGAAGTGAAATAATTCCAGACCGTGATTCCAGCCAAGTTAAACAAGAACGGAGGCACGCTACCCGTGTTTATTCCCGCCACGGAGTTGAAGATAATCGTAAAAATGATGGAAGTGAATAAAGGCTGGATGAGATACCACAACGGCCCTAGAATGGTTTGTTTATACACTGTGACCACATCACGCTTGACAAAAAGCATCAGCAAATCCCGGTACTGCCAAATCTCCTTGAGATTGAGGGAAAAGAATTTATTTTTTGGGGTTATTTCAAACAACCAGTCGGCATCCGTATTTTCTGTAGTGCTCATTTGTATATGCTAGATTCACTTTTTGAGTTCCTCCCTATGGTCAAGATAATTAGTGTTTTGTTTAACAACAAAAAAAGTATTGTAATGGAACAAATATAGTATTATCCATTGGTAATTCAAAAATATAATTTGAAGGGCTTGGACTTGGTTTTTGTCAGGTCAATTACATCAAAAATAATTAGACACAAATGGCACGAATTCAATCTGCTCAAGGCAAATTTGTAACCCGAGACCAGAGGTCGAACTGACAAAGTAAATTGTAAAAAAAATCTGTTGGGTGCAATTAAAAAATTAAAAACACACACACCCTAATTTTAATGTTTGACGTAGGCTTTCAGAATATAATTGGAGTTGAAACAACAAATTGTTTACCTTCGCGGTATGCTATCTTTATTTAAAACTAAAACCGTACTCAAAGATTTGATTCCCGATAATCATATCGATATTCATTCGCATCTTTTGCCAGGTATTGATGATGGTGCCAGGAATTTTGAGGACAGCCTACGCCTTACCCAATCGCTTGAGGCTTTTGGAATTTCGCAATTTATTACCACGCCCCACATCATCCACCACGTTTGGGACAATACTAGTGCGGCAATCAAGACCACGGAAGCGGCAACGGTACAAAAACTGGGGAACAACAAAATCAGGAGTCCTTTTCGTGCTGCCGCCGAATATATGATGGACGACCATTTTGTGGAACTTTTTAAATCGGGAGACGTGTTAACGCTCAAGGACAACTATGTGTTGGTCGAAATGTCCTATATCAATCCGCCTATCCAGTTATATGAAATTTTATTCGATTTGCAGGTGGCAGGTTATATTCCGGTATTGGCCCATCCAGAACGGTATTTATTTTATCATTCCAACTTTAATGAATACCAGAAACTGAAAAGAGCTGGCTGCCTATTTCAATTGAATTTGGCAGCGGTAGTGGGTTATTATGGCGAAGGGATTACCAAGGTTGCAGAGAAATTACTCCAAAAAGGGATGTATAATTTTGTGGGTTCTGATGTTCATCACGATAATCATATTGCTGCCTTTGAACAAAAAGTGAGGTTGAAAGACTTGGCTCCGCTCCAGGAAATTATTGCCAATAACCAATTTTTTAAATTGGATTCTTAATTTGACTCTATATTCTATTTTAAAAACAAAAAGTTTACGAAAGAAAGTGAATCTTTTGTAAACTTTTTGTTTGAAACCTTAAATGGAATTATGCCCAATCCATAAGAAAAAACAGAATAACGAATAGTATTATTTGTCTAATACGGTATAAACAGAATTCATACTCCTGAACTCAGGGACAATTTTTTTCATTTTTGCCACAATATCGTCATTGTCGAAGAAATTAGCAATGCCAATAAGTTCGTCAATGTCGGCGTGCAGGGTTTCGAATTCTTCTTGCAATTCTTGGGCAATCATAATTTTTTCGTGGTAAGTAGGCAGGGTTTTAGAAGTGTCATTGAGCAATTCTTCGTATAATTTTTCACCGGGTCTCAAGCCTACAATTTGAATTTTAATATCTACGTCAGGAATAAATCCCGCCAACTTGATCATTTTTCTGGCCAAATCGATAATCTTGACTGGTTTTCCCATATCGAAAATATAGATTTCTCCTCCGTTACCCATTGTTGCAGCCTCAAGAACCAACTGACAGGCTTCGGGAATGGTCATAAAATAGCGAATAATGTCTTGATGGGTTATGGTAACTGGGCCGCCTTTGGCAATTTGGCTTGTAAACAAAGGCACTACCGAACCATTGGATCCCAACACATTCCCAAAACGGGTGGTAATGAATTTTGTCCCTTTGGAACCATTCATTTTTATGCTTTTTAATTGTAAGGACTGTACATATTTCTCGGCAATTCTTTTACTTGCCCCCATAACATTGCTCGGATTAACTGCTTTGTCTGTAGAAATCATTACAAAATTTTTAACTTTGAACTCGCAGGACAAATCTGCAATGTTTTTTGTCCCCTCAATATTATTTAAGATAGCCTGTGAAGGATTTTCTTCCATCAAAGGCACATGTTTATAGGCAGCTGCGTGAAAAACTACTTGGGGCTTATGTAATTTGAACACCTTTTTCATCGCTTCCTTGTTTCTGATATCAGCAATTACATGGTGTATTTTTGAATTATGTTTGAGACTTTCCATCTCCAAACCAAGGTGATGCAATGGTGTTTCGGCCTGATCTAAAATGATAATTTCTTTAGGGTCGAATCCCAAAACTTGTCTCACGATTTCGCTTCCTATTGAACCCGCAGCACCTGTAATTAATACTGTTTTATTCTCTAATTGTTTGGTAATGGCCTTATTGTCCAAAACAATTGGTTTTCGTTCCAATAAATCTTCAATTTGGATGTTCTTTACTTTCTTGGAAATCTCTTTTTGGTCTTCCCAGTCCGAAATTTGTGGCACGGTATATACCTTGTAGTTAAACTCTAGACACTGATCCACAATGACTAATTGATTTTCTATCGACAAGCTCCTATCAGCAATAATGACGCCTTCGGCTCCTATGGAACGCATCAGGGTGGAAAATTTTTTCTTTTGGACTAGAATGGGTAAATCCAACATTCGTTTAGAGGCATTTTGAGTATTCCTGTCGACGAATCCTACGATTTTGAATCGTGTTGGTGTCTCAAACTTCAATGCATTGGCCACCGAAATAGCATTGGCATCAGTTCCATAAATAAGGGTTTTAATTAACTTGGCATCATTTTTTTCCGAGAAATAGAATTCAAAAGCTTGTTTTACCATCACACGATACAAAAACAAACCACAAAAGGAAAGCACTATGTTAATAAAAAGTGCCGAGTTTTTAAATAACTTTTCTTGGTTAAACAAAAAGAAAATTAAATTAAAAACAAGTAATAAAACCAAAACTGAAACTTGTGAAAAGAAAAGTTTTATCGCATCAGTAAAGGAAGAATGGCGAATAATTCCGGAGTAGGTTCTAAACACCCAAAAAAAGAAAATATTAATCCCCATTAAGGTCGCCACAAATGAAATGTGATAGGAGGAATATATGTAATGTGATCCTATACCATCATATATAAAATAAGTGAGCAAAAATGATATTGCCAAAACAGTAATATCAATCATAATGATAATCCATCTAGGCAAATAGCTCAAATTATTAATATTGAACCTTAAGTTTTCTCTTGAAAAATATTTTAAAAACTTTTTAATCATAGCAACCTTTTTATCAATAATCAAACTTATTCAAAAAATAAAAACCTATTTTTCATAGGTAGCAAAAATAGTGATTTATAACATAAAAAAAATTATTTTTATGTTATAAACAGTTTTTCATAGACGAACTACACAAAAACATAGACCAAATACACTTTTTCAAAGCATTTCTAAATCTATATGGGAAAGTCATTCAGCTATAATTTTACCTTTTTTATAGAATTTGACCTCAGTATTTTCGTTTTTTAGTGTTCAAGAAATAATATTCATTTTGGTATTCATCTCAATATAGGGATTAGCCTCCCACTAATTCATACCAATTTCATCATCAATGAATACTAAATCAGTGAATCAAGGATTGAAATTCTAATTATTGTGCCGTTAGGCACTAAATATTGGTAGTAATTTGATTCAAAATTTGTGAGCGTGCCGTAGGTACGCAATATTTGCCCTTTTGTTGCGTACCTACGGCACGCTAAATCTTTTTACAATTCCTGTTTCTACCAATATTTAGTACCTAACGGCACATTTCTCAACCCTTGATTCGTATAAATCTCTTCAAATTAACGTATAGATAGGAAAATTATTGTTATTTAGATCAAAAAAATCGATTCAATAAACAGGAACTTTTAAATCCAAGACACCAATTGAAAACGGTGACAACACTTCCTAATCCTTTTGTTTTGTCAAATAATAAATTGGAATTCCTATCAACATAATAAAAACGCCCCAGCCACAAGTGCTGGTTTTTGTAACTAATAAGGTAATCGAGATTATCGCAGAAATTACGATAAACAACATTGGCAGAAATGGATAACCAAATGCTTTGTATGGTCTCTCGGCATCTGGCATTTTCTTGCGCAGAATAAAAATTCCGTAGATGGTGAGGATGTAAAATATCAAAACAATGATTACCACAAAGTCCAATAACGCTCCATATTTTCCAGTCAAACACAAAGCCGATGCCCAAATACATTGTGCCCACAATGCCCATTCTGGAACGCTGGCACTATTCAAATTGGCTGCTTTTTTGAAAAACACGCCATCTTTTGCCATTGTATAATAGACTCTTGCGCCGGCCATAATCAATCCGTTATTGCAGGCAAAAGTCGAAATCATAATCATCAATGCAATTATAAGAGTTCCAATATCTCCAAAAATAACCTGTGATGCCACAACAGCAACCCGATCTGATTTTGCCGTTGCTATATCTTGCAAAGGCAGCACCGCAATATACATCACGTTGGCCATTGTATAAATAAAGCCAACAATCAAGGTTCCCAGAAAAAGACTTAATCCAACATTTCGTTTAGGATTTTTGATTTCTTCGGCAATAAAAGTAACACCTTCCCAAGCCACGCTCGAAAATTGCGAACCCACAAATGCGGCCACAAACGCCGATAATAATGCCATTCCACTTATTGGAAGCCAAGAACCCGTCGCCGTATCAAGTGATTTTGAACCCCAGGCATCGGCCCAATTGGCATTCCAAACTTCGGCTTTGGCAGCCAAAATAAAACCAAAAATTATTAATCCTAGAAGAGATGAAATTTTGATAACCGTTAATACCGTTTGCAGAATCTTGCTGTTTTTCACTCCACGACTATTGATGTAAGTAAGTAAAATTATGGTAATAATGGAAACAATTTGCGCTGCATTAATCTTAAAATTACCCATTTCGTACAGAATATTTTCATCGCTGAATGACGGAAAAATATAGGCAGCAAATTTCGAAAAAGCCACACCAACCGCAGCAATTGTCCCCGTTTGTATCACGGCAAAAAAGCTCCAACCGTATAAAAACCCAATCAATTTTCCGTAAGCTTCTTTGATATACACATACTGTCCGCCAGCTTTTGGAAACATTGCACTCAACTCGCCATAACTCACGGCAGCAACAATGGTAAGCAAAGCGGTAAGAATCCAAATGGCGATGAGCCAGCCGGCAGAACCCACTTGGCGCACCATATCTGAACTCACAATAAATATTCCCGAACCTATCATTGAGCCCACAACGAGCATCGTTCCGTCAAGTAATCCTAGTTCTCTTTTAAAATGGTCTTGGCTGTGATCTTGCATATTTTCTGGGTTTTGGGTATTAGGTTTTGGGTATTGGTTTTTAGTTGGCTAAAGATATACTTTTTTTGGAAATAGCCGAATGGTTGCAAGAAGATAATACTTTTTTAAATTTTGGGCGTGACCACAAGGGTCAGGCTGTACGCTCTATCTTTGTTTTCTTAAAGAAAGAAAACAAAGGATGCCGCTTCCATCCTTCACGCAAATCGCAATACAAAGATCATTTTCAATTTTAATAAAAAATCCGTAAGAAAAATGATTATATTTGAATGAAAATAAAGCGAAACAAACCTTCGCCAATCTATCCAGATATAGGTGTATATGAGCTGCTTTGTAGCGAGTATTGGAGAGTTAGCAGTAATTATACGGAACCAAAATGAAAATGTACTAAAATTAAAAAATAACTTGAGAAATTTTATTTTACTACCATTCCTAGCTTCTTTACTTTTTTCATCGTGTGAAAAGAAAACGGTAATTGAAAGTGAATTAGAAAGTCTAGAAATTAAACCTACAAATTTTAGTTCTGTGGACACTATACTTTATAAAAGCAAAAAAATAAAATCGTTGCGATTAATTGTAACCAAAACAGAATATGTTGATGTTTCCTTTTACGAATCTGGAAAGAAAAAATCTATTGGCCAAGTCAAAAACAATCAATGTAATGGCAAATATATTGACTGGTTTGAAAACGGAAAACTAAAATGGACAAGAGAAAATAATTTTGGAAATCAAATTGGGAAAAGTATTGAATATTACGAAAATGGTAATTTAAAACAAATGTATGATAATGATAAAAAAGAAATAACACAATATTGGATAAATGGAAAACCGAAGTTTAAATTTATAGAAAAGGTATCTCAAAGCTATCATTATTTAAACGGAAATATATTGGTAAAATGTAATATGAAATTAAATGATGAAAACAATATTCAATTTTATGAATATTATAATGAAAACGGAAAATTAGTTTTTAAAGGGGTTTATAAAGGTAAGTTTCTTTTCAAAGACAACTTAAAATATAGCGGGAAAATCATTTGCTATTTTAACAACGGGAAAATTTCATACTATGAAAATTTAGTAAATGGAATTCCTAATGGAAAATCTTTTGGTTTTTATGGCAATGGCAATCCTAAATTTGAAAGTGAAGTTAAAAACGACAAAGAGGTATATTCAAAATATTATTACGAAAATGGAAATATAAAATTAATTCAAGATGGAATTAAAAATACTAATTCACAATGGGATATAAACGGAAAATTAATACAATAACTACTGCCAACAGCCATTTTGAGCTAGCTGGAATTTAGTGGAATTAACGTTTCGCATCAAGTTTTCGTTAAGCCGCAAACTGAGCGATTACAAATTTCCAGCCATCCCTGCTCCGCAAAGTCTCCGACTTTGAGTATGCGTTAATCAGTCTTTGACTGATAATACAATTTGAAATTA
>Ga0066420_1000199_pt1 | contig 14069 bp, 9 predicted proteins | sample LakWasMet28_LOW6_2_FD_59547 | JGI IMG/M metagenome (GOLD analysis project Ga0066420, IMG submission 59547) | Freshwater sediment methanotrophic microbial communities from Lake Washington under simulated oxygen tension - Sediment Metagenome 28_LOW6 | ecosystem: Environmental > Aquatic > Freshwater... | reverse complement strand
TCGACATTCTTCTCCTCCGGCTTGCTCGGGGCTCCGACAAATTCGAACACGTCCAGCTCCGAGCCCTTGCCCGTGCCCCAGAACGAGCTGGTGATCGAGGCGTTCGCCGCCTTGCACCTGATTTCCATGTAACCATAGCGGAACTCGTTCTTCGCAATGACCGCAGCGGTGGTGATGTTCTCGTAGGCGCGACCCTTGCCGTCTTTCCCGGGGAACGACATGTCGAGCTTCGTGGCGAACGGAAAGTCGGGCTCCCACCGGGTTTGCAGCTTGAGCATCCCATCCTCGACGCGGACATTCTTGGTCGAAAACTGCGAAGGGGCCCGCCCGATCCATTTGGATTTGAAAATCCCGTCCTTCCCTTGGATCAGCCATTTGCTCTCGTCCAACGCCGGACCGTTGAACTCATCGCTCACGGCGGGATTCAAAACCCAGCCGCCGGCGTTGGTCGGGTCGGAGAGTGGTAGCATCGGCGCGGTCTTGGCCGGGGGGGCGGGCAATACCCCCCGGGGAGCGGCGGCGAGTTGCTCCAACAACTTTGCCAGCAGCGTCGGCTCACGTTTGGCCAGATTGATCGTCTCGTTCGGATCAGTCCGGTGATCGTAGAGCTCCACGGCCAGCGGCGGGGCGGTGACGTCCCGGTCGTCCAGCCAGGCCGTCAACCGGTAGCGATCCGTGCGCATGCTATAACCGGTCAGGTGATTCGAGAACAGCTCGGCGTTGTAACGGTCGCCGTGCTCCGCCTGCAGCTTCGCCTCCACGTCCTTGATCACGGGCCCGAAAAAGGTCTGCCGCATCGCCACCGACAGCGGACGGGCCGCCCATTCACGGAGGGCAGGCGACGGAAACTGGCTGAACGCCGCCGGTTTGCCCGGGGCGGTCGGATCCCGGAGCTGAGGCGCAAAGCTCCGGCCTTCCAGCTCCGCCGGCACGGGCAGCCCGGCGAGTTCGCAAAGTGTCGGGTAAACATCGACGAATTCAACGAGACCGGCCGTCTTCATTCCCCGTTTCGTCATGTCCGGAGTCCACACGATCAGCGGCACGCGGGTCGCCACCTCGTAATCGGTCGCCTTGCCCCAGATGCCGTATTCACCGAGATGCCAGCCGTGATCGCCCCACACGACGATGATCGTGTTTTCGCGGAGGCCCAGCGCATCCAGTTCCGCGATCACCCGCCCGATCTGGGAGTCTATAAAGCTCGTGCAGGCATAGTAGGCCCGGAGCAGCTCCCGCGAGGTCGCATCGTCGATCGGCCCGCTGAGCGGCACGAGCGTGCGCGAGCGCAATTCAAACGAGCTGTGCAGGGCGATGGTCGGCCCGTCCTGCGGTGGCTGGCGGATGGCAGTCAGCTCCAGTTTAGCCGGATCGTAGAGGTCGAAATACTTCTTTGGCGCCACGAACGGCAGGTGCGGCTTGTGGAAGCCGACGCCGAGGAAGAACGGTTTGCCGCCACCCTTGAGCTCCCGGAGCGTGGCGATGGCAGCGTCGGCGACGCGGCCGTCGAGGTATTCGCCGTCGGGCACGTCAGCCGCCTCCCAGGCCGGACCGCCGCCCAAGCCTTCGCGCAGCGATTCCTCCCCATACTTCGCCAGCGCCTCTGCGCGGCGTTGTTTCACAATGGCGTTGCTCGCGGGCAGTTTGTATTCTCCGGCATTGTAGCCGCCTTTGCCTGGCAAAGTCACCGGGCGGCTCCACGACTTGGCATCGTCGGTTTGCCCTGGATGAAAGACCTTGCCAACATAGAGCGACTCATAGCCGTTTTCCTTGAAATACTGGGGCAAGGTCACCGCATTGGGGACCGTGTTGCGAAAGAAAGTGTCGATCTCCTCAATCTTGAGGGTGGTCGGGCGCAAGCCGGTCATGATACTGGAGCGCGAGGGTCCACAGATCGCGTATTGGCAAAAAGCCCGGTCAAAAACACGCCCCTCGGCGGCGAGCCGGTCCAAGTGCGGGCTTTGCACGACCGGCACGCCGTAGCAGCCTAGATCCGGGCGGAGATCGTCCACGGCAATGAACAGAACATTGGGTTGGGTCGCTGCGTAGGTTCCCGCGAAAGCCGTCAATGACAGCAGCGACAACAGAAACAGTTTGTTTGCGGGTTTCATCAGCCTTGGGGCCTTGCCAGGTCAGAAGTCCTTGGCCGGCGGTTGCCGATACTTGTCCGCCCGACGGGCGGAAAGACCTTCCTCCTCACGACGGAGCATGAACAAGGGCCGCTCCAGCTGCAATTCCCAGGCGAATTGCTTCCGGAAAAGCTCCTTCACCAACTGCGGCTGGCTCGCCGCGAGATCGTGCTGTTCGGCTGGATCCAGGACGATGTTAAAGAGCTCAGCGGGTCGGTCCGGATAGCGCAGCAGTTTCCAATCCCCTTCGCGGATCGCGCCACGCGTTTCCATCTTCCAGTGCAGGGTCTGGTGTGGCCGCGCCGGGTTTTCCCCGCGCAGATAGGGTAGCAGATCCACACCATCTAGGCCGGCGATTTTCGCAGGATCCCCGCCGCCCAACCGCACGAAAGTTGGGAGCAGATCGAGCGTGCTCAGTGGCAGATCATAATCAGCCCCCACCGGAAGGTGACCGGGCCATGAAACCAGGGCCGGCACGCGGATCCCGCCTTCGAGTTGCGTGCCCTTGACCCCGCTCAGGGGATAGTTGCCAGAGGCGTTTTCATCCGTGGGTCCGCCATTGTCATTGGTGAAAACGACCAGGGTGTTCGCTTCCAGCCCAAGATCGCGCAGTTTTTTCAAGACCTGGCCACAAGCCCGGTCCATCGAAAGGGTCATTTGCGCCGCGATTCGCCGTTCCCCTTGCAACTCTGGAAACTCAGGCGCGTCACGGGGGTCCGCTTCCATCGGGTTGTGGACGGCATTGAAGGAAAGATAGAGAAAGAACGGACGATCCTTCGAACGCTCAATAAAGGCGCAGGCCTCGTTGGCCAGCGCATCGGTGAGGTAACCCTCATGCTCTTGATAGCCGCCAAAGTTGCGCTCCATCAGATTTTCCGCGCGGGTCGACTTCGGGTTGCGATAGGCAAAGAAGCTGCGGGCACCGCCGCGAAAGCCATAGAATTCGTCAAAACCGCGCTTGAGCGGATGATAGCGATCGGCGACCCCTTGGTGCCATTTGCCGATGATGGCGGTGCGATAGCCCAAGGCGTGCAACTCGTCGGCTATAGTCCGCTGGTCGGTCGGTAGTCCCATCTCATCACCCAGCAGCTTGCTACTTTGACTCATGATACCCGGGACATTGATCTCCTCGTAGCCGAAGCGCTGTTGGTACCTGCCGGTCAACATGCCCGCCCGCGACGGGGCACAAGTGGCCCCGGTCACATAGAAGCTGGTCAGGCGCACTCCCGACCTCGCCAGCTGGTCCAGATGCGGCGTCTTGAAATGCATGCTCCCTTGGAAGCCGAAATCACCGTAACCTGCGTCATCCACAAAGAGGAGAACGATGTTTGGCCGGCGAGCGGCATCCGCCGGCGACGTCACCGCACCCAACAGCATGATCGCAGAAACGAGAAGTGCTTTCCTCATTGGAGTACGCATCGTGGTCAGCGGACGACCCGCCCGGAGGCGGCCCCTTCCATGAGGGCTTCCACCTCGGAGCGGGAGGTGTAGTTGAAGTCACCTTTAATCGAGTGCTTCAGGCAGGAAGCGGCCACCGCGAACTTTACCGCGGACTGGGAGTCGCTCAGCTCCGGGGTCGTCAGCGCGAAGACCAAACCGCCGGCAAACGCGTCGCCCCCTCCAACCCGATCCACAATATTCCGGATTTCGTAGGACCGGTACCGGCCGGCCGCATCAAGCGGCGCAAAAAACGCCTGGTCCGTGCCCGCGTCATGAAGCATCGCTCCCCAGTTATTGTGCGTGGCAGAGAAACTTTCGCGCAGTGTGATGGCCACTTTGCTGATGTTGGGGTATTGCTTCACGACTTGACGGGCCACGTCCGGGTAACGTGCCGTGTCAAGGACCGCAGCATGAACGTCTGTATCTCCGGCCTTGATGCCAAGAATATCGTGGCAATCCTCTTCATTGGCAATGACCACATCCACGTGGGGCAAGATCGTCTGCATCGTTGCTTGAGCCAGCTCCCGGGCCGGTTTGCCCGCCTGCCACTGCCACAGTTTTCCCCGGAAGTTGAGGTCGATGGAAACCGTCGCGCCAGCGGCCTTGGCCTTTTGGGCGGCCAACCGCGTCGCATCGGCCGCTGTTTTTGAGAGCGCCGGGGTAATGCCGCTCAGGTGCAGCCACCGCGCATTTTGGAAAATGCCGTCCCAGTCATATTGGTCGACGGGGGTGATCGCGACGGCGGAGTCAGCCCGATCATAAATGACGTTGCTCGGGCGCTGGTTCGCGCCGGTCTCAAGGAAATAGAGACCCAACCGGCCCTTGGCGGTGCGCAGCACAAAGCGCGTATCGATGCCCACGGCGCGGACGGCGTCCAGCGTCGCATCCGCCAGGGCATGCTTCGGCAAGGCTGTCACGTAACGAGCCTGTCCACCGAAATTGCAAATCGAAGCAGCAACGCTGGCTTCGGCCCCGGCGTAAGTCACTTCCAGTTCACGCGTCTGGCGCAGGCGCAGGTTGTCCGGCGCGGCCAGGCGGCCCATGATTTCCCCGAAGGTCACGATCACGTTTTTCATGTTTTGGTATTTTTCAGCAATTGGATCACGGCGGCGGCTCGGGCGGTCAGGCCCACCCAGTCCCCACGGTTGACCAGCTCCGGTTGGACAATCCATGAGCCACCGACGGCCGGCACGTTGGGTTCCTTGAGATACTCCAGCATGTTCTTCTCATTCAGCCCACCGAGTGGGAAATACTGGAGCCCGAGATGCTTGTAGGGTGCCGCCATGCTGCGCAAGAAGGCGACGCCACCTGAGGGCTCCGCTGGGAAGAACTTCACGAGGCTGCAGCCGAGCTCAATCGCCGCCTCCAAGTCGGAAGGGGTGCAGACGCCCGGCGCAAACGGCAAGCCAGCTTCCTGCGCGGCTCGAACCACCCGTGGATTCATCCCTGGCGCGACGCCGAAGGCGGCGCCGGCAGCCTTGACTTCGAGCGCCTGCCCCGGGGTCAGGATCGTGCCCACCCCCACCAGGATTTCCGGCACGTGGGCGCAAATGCGGCGAACAGCCTCCATTCCGGCGGCGGAGCGCAGGGTCAGTTCAATCACGTCAATACCGCCCGCCAGCAAGGCCCGGCAGATAGGCACGCCCTGATCGGCCTTTTCCACCGGGAACCCGGCAACCACGCCGGTTCTCCGCAATCGCTGGAGCAAGGTTTCCGGAAAGGGGGTCATGGTCAGGGCGCCTTGTCGATTTGCACGGTAATGCGCTTGAGGGTGAGATACTCGGCAAGACTGTAGCGGGAGCAATCCTTCCCCACCCCACTCTGCTTGAGTCCACCATGGGGCAGCTGCACGGAATAGTGCACCTCATTCACACAGACACTGCCCGATTTGATGTCCCGGGCCGCGCGCAGCCCTTTCGCTAGGTTGGTGGTGAAGACATAGGCGGCCAGACCATATTCCGTGTCATTGGCCAGGGCGATTTCATCGTCCGCATCCGTATACTTGATGATCGGCAGCACCGGTCCGAAAATCTCCTCGCACGACACCTTCATGTTCGTCCTCACGTCACGAAGAATGGTCGGCTCCATGAAGTAGCCCGGTCCTTTGGCCGCTTTGCCGCCACACACGATCCCGGCTCCGGCGGCGACGGCGGAACCGACGAAACCGAGGACGTTCTGCCGGGCTCGGTCCGTGATGAGCGGCCCCATCTTGACCGTCGCGGCCCGCTTCTTGGCGGCGGAGACGAATTCCTCATAAACCGACTCGTGCACAAAACAGCGATTCGGGGACACGCAGACCTGACCTGAGTTGGAAAACTTCAGGTCGACCACTTTTTGGGCCGCATCCTGCACATCGGCATCCGCGTAAACCAGCACCGGGGCATTACCGCCGAGTTCGAGAGAGAGATGCTTCACGCTGGTGCTCGAAGATCTGGTCACCTCACGGCCGGCCCGGGTGGAGCCGATCATCGTGATCATGGCAGGAATGTCGCTTTCCAGCACGGTCTTCCAAACCTCATGGTCGGTGCCGGTCACGACGTTGACCACCCCGTCGGGAATCCCCGCCTCTTTCGCCAACGCGGCCACAGCCAGCGTGGCGAGCGGGGTCAGATGCGATGGCTTGATGATGACGCTGCAGCCCGCGGCAAGCGCCGGTCCGAGCTTGTAGCCAACATTCAACAAGGGAAAATTCCAGGCCAACATACCCACCACAACGCCGAGTGGCTGGCGTTGGACGTAGTGAAGGAATCGGCCTTCCGGATCATGCAGCACGGGTTGATCCAAACGCTCGAACTCCTCCACGAAAAACCGCAGACACGTGATGAGCATGCCGAAGTCATACTCAGCGTTGTCCTGGGGCTTGCCGGTTTCTTCGCGCAACCGAGCGATGATCCCCACCCGGTGCTTCTCCAGCAGGCCGGCGTAGGCCAAAATGATGTACTTTCGTTTGGCCGGCGCAGTCTGCGACCAAAGCGCAAAGCCATGCTCGGCGGCTTCGAGCGCTGCGATCAGTGAAGGCGCGTCAGCCTCGGGGACCTGAGCGATGACGGCCTCCGTGGAGGGATTGATGACATCAATGGTCCGCGCGGTCACCGTGGCGGCCCCGTTGATCACCATGGGAATGGTTTTGGTGGACATTATTTTTTCTCTGTTTCCTGAACGCAAAATTGTTTCATGGCCTTCCGGTCCGGTTCGACGCCGAGTCCCGGTCCGGTTGGCACCGTAGCCACGCCTCCGGCAATCCTGACCGTCGTGACATACATTTCATCCCGCATCGGATTGCAGGTCTGATCGACCTCGAGCAGGGGCTCCGCCACTTCCGCGCGTCCCGGCTCGACATAGGTACTGGCGAGAAAATGAGCGCCGCAGGCAAGATTGAGCTGGGTGCCCCAGCAATGCGGCACGATGTTGATGCCGTGCGACGAGGCGATGGCGCGAATCTTCAACGCCTCCGTCGGACCACCGCAATAGGCGAGATCCGGCTGGGCGATCTGAACGCCACCTTTCTCAAGCAGAGCTTGGAACCCCCAGCGGGTCTGCTCGCACTCGCCCGTCGCGATCGGCACATCCACCTTATCGGCCAGCTGTCGGAACAAGCCCGCGTGTTCGGGTGAGAGCGGTTCCTCGAACCAGGCGTAATCTTCCTCATCGAGCACGCGGCCCATCTCGATGGCTTCCCGCAAATCGTAGCCATGATTGGAATCGGCCATCAGCTTGATCTGAGGAAAGGTCCGACGCATAGCCCGAACCTGCATCTGGTCGAAGGTCAGATTTTTGCCGACCTTGATCTTGAGCGCCCCGAAGCCCCGTTCCACGTAGCCTGCCGCTTCCGCCAATATGGTTTCCAGCAACCGGGGCTCGGGTTGCTTGCGGAAATACATGCCGGTGGCGTAACATGTCACGCTATCCCGCACCCGGCCGCCCATCAGCTCTGACGCCGATACGTTGAGCAATTTTCCTTTCAGGTCGAAGAGCGCCATGTCCAGGCCGGACATCGCTCCCATCATGATGCCCTTCCGGGCGAAATCCAGCGACGCTCGCCAGCAGTGCTGCCAAGCCGCTTCGTTCTTCAAGGGATCCCAGCCGATCAGCAGCGGAGCATAGAATGAGGCAATTGCACACTGGGTCACCTCAGCGGGACCGTAACATTCACCCCAACCGATGGCGCCGGAGTCATCTACAACCTCGACCAGGAGCTGGTTGCGGACATCGTAATGCCACTGCGAAAAGCCAAACGACTCTTCAAGTTTGTGCCGGAGCCGGTAGGTTTTGATGGCTTGAATCATGAGAATGCCTCCAAGGATTTGTGATCTGCGGGTTCCCCGGCGATTGACCGGCCGTCAGGGAACCAGGTGTACATTGTCTAAGCGCTCACGCCGGCCCTTAGAACGAGAACGTGTTGTTGATGAACCAAGCCCTTTCCTGGGGGATCCGGATGATCGGCACCGACCCATCGGGGTTCGATCGAACCGGAATGTCGCTATGGTCACCAAAGGCATTGCGCATGTTCAGCTGGATGCGCCAATTGATCTTGCTCGTCAGCTTCCGCCGATAGGAAATCCAAAGGTCACCATTAAGCTGAGACGGGGCGAAGTAGGGATGGGCGAGGTCAGGGTACACGGTGACCTGAGTGGGCGAATTGGCGGTGTAGAGCTGATTGTAGCCAATCGCCGCCTTGTCCTGCCAGCGGGCCGCCGCGCCAACGCCAAATCCCTTGAAGCGTGAATCATTGGAAAAGCTGTAATTGGCGACGAGATTGGCCCGCCATTTGCGCTGTTCCTGACTGACCGTGCCGTCCTTGATTCGAGCCGCGACAATCGGAGTGAGAATGTCGGTCGTGTAACGGTCGGCAAACGTGCCTGGAGCCTGGTTGTTGGGCGAATCACGGAGTCCTGCGATGCCGGCGGTTCCCATGTTGGTGATTATGGTGTTCGCCAAGGCGAAGGCATCGGCCGCTGAATTGGCTGTGATCGTCTCCTGCTTGCCGACATTAAGCATGATCCGCAGTCCTTGTACCGGAGAGGTAACCAGTTCAAATTCCACGCCCTTGGCGGTCTGGGTGTTGGTCGCCACTTGATTGCTGATCGGATTGCTGACCAACTGCACCCCGGTTCCTGTTCCGGTCACCTGGAAGTTATACCGGGCCGCGACGTCCGCCGGCAGGAGACCGATCAGTAGCTTCGTATAGTCTTCGTAGGAGTTAACAGTCGGGATACTATCAGCAATGGGGTTGCCATTGATGTCTCGGAGAATTTCGGCCTTCGTCTGGGCCCAGCTCCAGCCCAGTTTCTGGGGTTGGATCACACCCCGATCGATGAAGAAGGTCCCGACGCGCCCGGCAACGCCGGCTGGATTCAGGCCGGCGATCGCCGCCAAGTCGGACTTCGCCTCAAACCAATTCACCCGAAAGAACAGCTTGCTGCCGAAATCGAGCGAAAAGCCCATCTCCCTGGTCTTGCCAAGGGGCGATGCGATGTCCTCGCCTCCCGCGTTCTTTCGGGTGCCACTCGGATCGAAGTTTTCGGATTGTCCGTAGTGGATGCTCGCCTCCGGCTTGAATGGGATGAACGCTGTCCACTTTGCCGGCAGATGCGCCACCGCGCTAGAGGTGAATGTGCTACCCTTTTGAACTGAGGAAGGCGCATCCTGCAGGATGAAATTCTGCGGCAGGTAGATTCCATTGGCATCGCGGCTGTTCGGCGATCCATTCAGGGCGTTCAACTGATCCGGGGTCAGACTTGCATAGGATCTCGACTTGTCGGATCGCCAGCCGAAGATCGTCGTGATCTTCTTTTCAAGGAAGGAGCTCTGCAGCGCGATTGCCCGGGAATCGATGACCTGGCGGTCGATGTTGCCGCTATTTAGAATCTTCTGGGTTACCAGCGCTCCTTGGGCGTAGGTGCCTTTGCGCAACGCAGGTGTCTTGGTCAGGTCCTGATAGACGATCTCGAAACTCTGCCCTTCCTGAGGTGGGGCAATGTTGATCGCACCAAAAGTGACCTTGTCCGGACCGCTCAGCGTCCGCGCATCAACATTGTTCAGGTACACCAGGGCCGTGACATTCGCATTGGCGTTGTTGCCGAGTCCGCCGGCATAGAACTTAGAGGCCGAATCGCCACTGTAGACCATCGAATAGGACCTCCCCTCGGTTTGCCTTTCATTGCGGGCCACGAGCCCGGTGACAGTGTGGTCCCCCAGCCAGGTCATCCAGCCCTGTTTTTTGCTAAAATCCAGACTGTAAAAGCCCGTCGCCTGAGCGGTATCTCGCGTCACCCTTCGGGTGGAACTCTGCCCGAAATTGTTGATGCGGATCACCGCACGACCGACGTTGGGGTTGGGTTCACCGTTGGGCAGGGTTGTCATCAGGTCGATCGAGACGTCGGAATTGGCGTAGACAGAGAAGACCGCATCCGAACCGGTCAGCGAACCATTGCGCTTAATGTCCTCGTGGGCTACCGCGAGTTCAACACCAGCATGGTTGTCCTTGAAGAACAGCTGCTCGAGACTGGCGTTGTAGACGTTGAATTTGTGTTGGACATAGCTGCTGTTGCCCGAAAACAGATTGTTCCGGTAGTCGAAGGTGGCGCGGTTCTGCAAAACGGGAGGGGCAAAGCCCGTGCCGAAATTTGAGGTCTCGAATGCCTTCGTCCAATAGGTGCGAAAATTTGTTCCGTTGGCACCGGCAGCCGTCAGCATGTCGCCGACATAGCCGTCAGCATTTGGGAAAGCCACGCTGAATCCGGCAGTGGGATTGTTGCCGGCTGTCTGCGGAAAGACCAAAGCCGGAGCAAAGAAGAAGGGGCGCTGGGCAAAAGGGCTGGATGCCGTCGCCACCGAGATGGTTGATTGAGGAACATAGGTACCGCCATTGGCCGCCGTTTTCACCGTGGTGGGAACCGCTACGCCGGTGTATTTGGTGAAGTCGGTAGTGGCCCCGGCCCACCAGTCATTGTAGGTGACCTTCGGCGGAATGACCAGCGGCGGATTGCTGTTGATCTCACCGGATTCAAAATTCGCACGCAAGGTGGTCGCTCCCATGAACGTGCTCTTCTTGTTGGTGAAAAGCACGGCCTCGAGGTCCGCAAAGACCCGGGAGTTGTCGGTGAAGGCCGGTCGCTGGTTGTAGTTTTCCGATTCGTTGAGTGCGGCCAGACGGATCGCCAACCGATTCTTGATCAGGACTGTGTTAAAGTTGATCGTTTGACGGTTGCTGCCATTCCCACCGAAACGGAAGTTAACCTCGCCCATGTCCTTGCCCAAGGACGCCCTCGTCAGGCTATTGTCGAAGATTCCACTGGGGCTGCCCACGCCGAAGAGGATGGAGTTGGGGCCACGATTGATGGTCAACCTTGAGGAATTGTAGGTATCAAATGGAATCTCAGTCAGGAAGAAATTGCGCGTCAGGGTGGCCGAACCAATACCGCGAACTCGCTGGTTAGCCTGCGGGTTGGTGCGGGCTTCGTCTGTATCCGATCGGTTGGCCGTCGAGGTGGCCGCACCTGTATAATTGCCCTGCACCCCGCCAACTTCGGTATTGAGACCATAGCTCAAGGTGGTGGCTGCATTCGTCGCTCCGGTATCGGCAAAAAACTCTGAGGTAAAAACCTGAAGGGCAGCGCCGACATCCTTGAGCTCGGTGCGCAAACGGGTGCCAGCCAAGGTCTGGGTTGCTTGGTAACCGACATCACTTTCACTGGTTACTACGAAGGGAGAGAGAACCAAGACTTCTTCCTTGGCCTCAGGAGCGGGGACTTGCTGGCCCAATAATCCGGACACAAAAACCAATGCCATGCCGGGGACGATATTCTTCAGGATACTGGATCCGAGAATCGATGTATTCATAAGTAGCGGGGTACAGGTTAGGGGGTGATAACTGAGGCCACATGCTAATTGATAAGACTTCGAGCGCATATGCATATTCTGGAACTTCTCTTTCCCTTTTCGGAACCCGCGCGAAAAAGTGCTCCCTCCGATCAGAGCCACCTGACGAAATGCCGACACGACTATGCATTACCGTAGCCATGAAACGGTGACTCCAGTCCGCAAGCGAGACCAGGAATGACCCTTTGTGTCCGATATCCACACTGGCCCAACTCCAACCGCGGAACAGACCTCGTTCCTCGCAACTGCACCTCGAACATGACCGGGGAATCGCCGCAAGAATCCTCTATGCCAGCCGGGCCACCTTGTAATGCGGATGCGGACCATCGCTGACGCAGTCCGGGGTCGAAGGCACCTCCGATTCCCTAAAGTTCTGCTTTAAAGAGCCATTGCATGCATTTTCTGGAAGTTGATGTTTCCATTTACCAAGAAACCGCATAACCAAACATGAGTGTCCGTCAGCCAGACACCTAGCACCCACTCTCCGGACCGTCGCCTTGCCTACCCCACAGCAAGAAGAATCCCACCCCCAAGCGGCGCAAGTGACTCCGCCGCTCGTACATTTCTAATACCTCAAAATGAATCTGCTCAACAACAGTGATCCCGCAGTTCGCTCCGTAATTGTTGAAAACACGGTAGACCTATTGGCCAACCTAAGGGATGCCACCGGACTGACCGCCGCTCTGGCCATCATGGCGAGCGAAGAAAACCGTGGCATCGTCCTCGCCTCCCTGTCCGGCGAGAACGATCACTGCTACATACCTCGAACGGGCTTCCATTTTCACCTGCATTGCACCGCACCAGGTAAAGCCTTCCTTGCCTCGCTACCTCGCACCAAGCGACTCCGGATATTGGCGGAGCTCCCCTATAAATCCTTCACCTCGCAGACCTATCGTAACCCAGAGGCCTTGCGACCGGCGCTCGAGCAATATGCCCGGCAGGGTTACGCCACGGATGTCGGTGAGTATGTAGAGGGGGTCAATTGCATTGCGGCATGCATTCCGTGGGCTGAAGGCAGTCCGGTGGCTGCCATCTGGATCACTGCGTTGTCGATCGATCTGCCCGAATCCCGACTGAAGGAATTTGCCGGCAAGGTCACCACAGTGGCCAAAGCCATGGAAGTCCGCCTCCGCAACCTGGCGGAAGATCCGGCCACCCAGCTCAATACAACAGTGGAGAACGCGCGGCGATTCATCGAACTGCAATTCCTCAACGAGGAATCTATCCATGAATATATCCAAAAGCTGAATATCAGTGAGAAATGGTTTCGCTCTGCATTCTCTGCCAAATACGGGATCAGCCCCCTGAAATTTCGCCAGCAACTCGTGCTCGAACGTGCACAGCGCCTGCTGAAGAACACCAATCTGAGCGTCAAGGAAATCGCCTTTCAGCTCGGCTACGACAGCCAGAATTATTTCTCGCGCGCCTTCAAGAACCACGTCGGCAAATCGCCCATCGCCTACAAGGCCAAGCTCAGGAATCCCTGACCGGGAACCAGGTGGCTACCTGCGCGGAGGCAGTGGGAGAATACGCCTCTGTCAGAAAACCGGCCAGTTGCTCAAGGCGAAAGGGGCGGAAGGAAGCGTGCGCGGCTAAGCGCCCGATTGGCTCCCTAATTCCTCTCGGTCAATGGAGCAAACCTCCTGGCCCGGCCGAATACGGAACGTCTACTTCGAAAAGATGCATATTCGCCACGCGTTTATTCGAGAAATTTATTAAGCGCTATTACCTCGCTTGTCACCCGGGTGCCTAGGCACCGTCTTTGTATCCAGACTCCCCGCATCCTGCCCTAAAACCTACCCCAAAAGAATACTCCGATCGGACGGTGCCGGCGTATCCCACCCGGCCATGGATCGGGCAACAGGAATCATCCATGGCCGTGCAGCGTCCGGCCTATGATGCCGCGTGCCATTTTTGTGGCCTGCACACCCCGGCCCAACGGAACGATCAATTTAGATAACACCTCTGCCTTTGTGTTCGACAATGATTATCGCGCGATGCTGGACGAATCTGTGACGCCGGACGCGAAGCGCGATCTGTTGCTTGAGTCGACCCTCGTCCGCGTCACTAACCGGGTGATTTGCGGCTCGCCGCGCCATGATCTGTCGCTCGCCCAGATACCTGAGGGGGACATCGTCCCCGTCATTGACACCTTGTCCCGGGAATCGCGCGAACTCGGGGCCAGTTAACGCTGGATCCAGGTGCTCGAGAACAAGGGCGCCTGTCATGGGCTGCTCAAACCCTCACGCATACGGTCAAATCTGGGTCAGCGACGTAGTGGCAAAGCTGCCAAACACGGACGGCCGGAATCAGAGGTCATATTTCCTTTACTGTGGTGCATACGCTGATCAAGACGCTGTGTGACCGGGTCCCTCACATCGAGACCCTCGAGGCCGTCGACAAGAACGAGAAGGAGACCAGCTATCGGCGCCGTCTAGATTATGACCGCCTGCCGGTCCGTCTGGTTGCACGTTCAGTGCGGACCAACGTCGCGTGGAAACCATTGGGCAAGTCTACTCAGGGCCGTTCGGTATGGACGGTGGCACTAACGTAGACATAGTACGCACCGCATAGTTCCTGACCGGAGGAATCATAGAACCACGTCTGCACCTGCGCCGGGCCGGC
>Ga0066420_1000194_pt1 | contig 14291 bp, 10 predicted proteins | sample LakWasMet28_LOW6_2_FD_59547 | JGI IMG/M metagenome (GOLD analysis project Ga0066420, IMG submission 59547) | Freshwater sediment methanotrophic microbial communities from Lake Washington under simulated oxygen tension - Sediment Metagenome 28_LOW6 | ecosystem: Environmental > Aquatic >... | reverse complement strand
CTCGTCTCCCATCCCAGCCGCCTGGACTATCCCCCGTCCAGATCAACCGGGTGCGCATCACTTAGCGTCCGGCGCGAGGTGGATCCATGGGGGACGACGCAAGATCAACGACCATCAAACTCGCAACAGAACCCCTCGCGCATCTTGGTAAGGATGGGCGCGGCCATCTCCTGATCGACCATCTCCACGACGTTGGCGACCTGGCAGAGAAGTTCGGAGCAGTGTTCGGGGCAGGAGCGCACGCGAGGCTCGCGGGACGGTGGCACGACCTCGGGAAGTACGGTGCGGAGTTCCAGGTTCGGATTCGCACCGAGAATGGCTTCGAGGCGCACATCGAACCCGAGGATGTGGAGACGTCAGGCCAGAAGGATCACTCCAGCGCCGGCGCTGTGCTCGCTGCGGGACGCGGCGCCGGGCATCTCGCGTTCGCCATCGCGGGGCATCACGCCGGGTTGCCGAACCGGTCCGATCTGAAGCAGCGGCTCGAGCACAAGAAGACGAAGCTCGACGAGGCGATCAAGGGAGGAGCCACTGCCGAACTCAGGGCCGAGGCCGTCCCTGCGCTGCCGCCGCGCTTCATCGAGAAGGGGTTGTCGCGGGCTGAACACGACGGGCGCGCAAGGCGCCTGGAGTTCTGGACGAGGATGGTGTTCTCCGCGCTTTGCGACGCGGACTTCCTGGACACCGAGCGGTTCTACGATTCGTCGAGGAGCGAAGGGCGAGCGGTCGACGTCCCGCTGAAGACGCTCTCCGATGCGCTCGACGGCCATCTGACCACGCTCGAAACAAAGGCACGGACGCTGGGCGCGACCGAGGTCGATCGGGTTCGTCAGGAGGTTCGAGAGGCGTGCCTCGACGCCGCTGAGATGTCGCCGGGGCTGTTTACGCTGACGGTTCCGACCGGCGGAGGAAAGACCCTCGCGTCGATGGCCTTCGCGCTGCGACACGCGCGGGTGCATGGGCTCGATCGCGTCATCGTGGTGATCCCCTACACCTCGATCATCGAGCAGAACGCGGACGTGTACCGCGAGGCGTTCGGGCCCACGCTGCGTGACGCTGTCATCGAGCACCACAGCGCTACGGACCCGCGGAGCGAGACGGCGCTCAACCGACTCGCGAGCGAGAACTGGGACGCCCCCGTGGTGGTCACCACCACCGCGCAGCTCTTCGACAGCATGTTCGCGAACCGACCTGGGCGATGCCGAAAACTCCACCGACTCGCTCGGAGCGTCATCGTCCTCGACGAGGCGCAGACCCTGCCGCCCGCGCTGCTCCCGAGCATTCTGGATGGGCTCCAGACGCTCACCGACGATTTCGGCTCGTCTGTTGTGCTGTGTACGGCGACGCAGCCCGCCCTGGGTCACCGCGAGGCGCTGCCGTGCGGGCTCTCTGGGACGCGCGAGATCGTTCCATCGGGGATCAACGCCTTTGGTCGGCTGAGGCGTGTCGAGGTGACCTGGCCCTCCGAACCCAGGCTCGCGACAACCTGGGAGTCCCTGTCTGCGGAGATCGCGCGGGAGCTCGACGTCCTCGCGATCGTGCACCAGCGGAAGGACGCCCGCGAACTCTGCGCGGCCGTCGATGCGCTTACCGCCACGACCGCGACGCTGCACCTCTCGGCGCTGATGTGCCCCGAGCATCGAAGCAAGGTGCTGAAGGACATCAAGTCTCTGCGAGAGAAGAAGATCGCGGTGCGATTGATCTCGACGCAGCTCGTCGAGGCCGGGGTGAACCTGGACTTCCCCGTCGTGTATCGGGCGCTTGCAGGGATGGATGCGATGGCGCAGGCCGCGGGGCGGTGCAATCGCGAAGGGCGGATGGTGGATCGCCTCGGTTCGCTGCGGCTGTTCCGCGCGCCGTCTCCTCCGCCGATGGGCGTGTTGCGGAGCGCGCTCGACGTCACGTTGGGGATGCTCACGGGCGAGGCCCCACCAGACCTCTTCGCGCCCGAGACCTACGAGCGGTACTTCAAGCGGCTCTACCACTCGCTTCAGGTCACTCGCGACCCGAAGGGCCTCCAGGCGATGCGCGAGACCCTGCGTTTCAAGGATCTCGCCGAGGCCTTCGAGTTCATCGACGACTCGTGGTCGGCCCCGGTGGTGGTGCCCTACGGTGAGTCCGCGCATTGGGTGAAGGAGCTCGAAGCGTACGGACCGTCGCGGTTGCGGATGCGGCGGCTGCAGCGGTTCATGGTGTCGGTGCCGAGGCGGGTTCGGGAGAAATGGATTTCCAGCGGACGAGCGCGCTGGACCGGCGGGCTGGCGGTCGATACGGTCGCGGTCGTTTCAGATCTGTTTTCGGGGGCGTACGACGGCGATCGGTTCGGCCTCGATGTGGCGCGGTTGAGTGAAGGGGTCGCGGACGCCGAGCTCCTCGTGGTCTGAGCAGGTCGAAGGGAGGCGAAGACGATGCGGATGGAAACGAGCGGTCGGTTCACGCTGCGGGTGAGGGGCCCCTACGCGTGCTTCACGCGACCCGAGATGAAGGTCGAGCGCGTGAGCTACGAGGTGATGACCCCGTCCGCGGCGCGGGGCGTCGTCGATGCGATCTTGTGGAAGCCGGCGATCAAATGGCGCGTCCACGAGATCCATGTGCTCGCGCCGATACGCTGGGCGAGCTTCCGCCGCAACGAGGTGAACTCGCGGGCGAACCCTCGCGCCGAGGTGCTCGTCGCTGACGAGGATCGGACGCAGCGCAGCACCGTAGCATTGCGAGACGTGGACTACGGGCTGGTGGTGTCGTTCGAGATGACCCCCCAGGCTGGCCCCGGGGACAACGTGAAGAAGTTCGAGGACATCTTCCAGCGACGGCTCGCTCGCGGGCAGCAGGCCCACCAGCCCTACCTCGGATGCCGTGAGTTCGCCGCCGAGGTGATGCCGCTGGAGGTCATCCCGCCAGCGATCGACCCGGGCGTCACGCGGCCGCTGGGATGGATGTTCTTCGACTACGACTACGTCGACGGGGCGCCGAAGCAGCGGCCGATGTTCTTCGACGCGAGGCTCGCAGACGGCGTGGTCATTGTCCCCTCGCGCGAGGAGGTGCGTCGCGCCGAGGATCGCGGGCCATGATGCTCCAGGCGCTCTACGAGCTGGCGTTGCGTGAGTCACTGCTGGATGACCCGGACTTCGAGAAGCGTGCGGTGAGCTTCCTCGTGCGGGTCGACGGGGACGGAGGATTTCGGGGTCTCCAGGCGACCTGGGATGATCGTGGGAAGGGCATCCCACGGTCCGTGCCGAGGGCACCCCAGAGGTCGTCTGGGGTGGCGTCGGGCTTCCTCGTAGACAACGCGCAGTACGTCTTCGGGATGATGAAGAAGGCTGACCGCGAGAAGCTGAAGGATGCCAAGGAGATCGAGAAGAAGAGCAATCGCAACGCCGAGTGCGCGACGGCGTTCAGCGGGCTCGTCGCCGAGGCCGCCAGTCGCACGGGGGATGAGGGGCTGATCGGCGTTCAGCGCTTCCTCGGGCGTTGGGAGGAGCAGCGCCAGCGCGTGCTCGACGCAGCTCCTCCCGCACCAGCGAAGAAGGGGCAGCAGCCGAAGGCGTACGAGTGGACCGGGGATGAGGTGATCGCGTTCGGCCTCGACTCCGACGATGAATCGCTCGTCCACGACCGCGAGGCTGTCCGGGCGTGGTGGCGGGGCGCGCGACGGGGGCCCCCGTCTGCGGATCAGCCGGTCGAGCGCATCCGGTGTCTCGTGACCGGTGAGATGGGCGCGCCCGAGGCGAACCATCCGCCGATCAAGCGGGTACCTGCGGGGCAGACGAGCGGGACCAAGGTGGTGTCGTTCAACGCGGCGGCGTTCGTGTCCCAGGGATGCGGGACCAACGAGGGACACAACGCGCCGGTCACCGCCCGCGGCGCGGACGGGTACGCGCGAGCCTTGAACTGGCTGCTCGAGGAGCATGGAGGGCGGAGGTTCCGTCAGGGCATCGCGCTGCGTGACGACGCCGCCGTGGTGTACTGGACGCGGGAGGCGAACTCGCTCGCCGACCTCGTGGGCATGCTGGATTCCACGATGACGGACGACGCGAGGGCGATGGTCGAATCGCCGTGGAAGGGGCTCGAACCCGAGGCGACCGACGCGACGAAGTTCTACGTGCTGACGCTCGGGGGAAACGCCGCGCGGGTGATGGTCCGCGACTGGTTCGAGAGCACCGCCGGCAGCGTGAAGCAGAACCTCAGGAGGTACTTCGACGACCTCCGGATCGATGGTCAGGACGATCGCCCGCTCCCGATCCGGCCGCTGCTGCGCGCGCTGATGGTGCACCCCGAGGCGAAGGACAAGCAGGAACTCCCGCCAGATCTGGCCGCGCGACTCTTTCGAAGCGCCCTCCTGGGTCTGCCCTTCCCGCGGCAGCTCCTCGCTCGCGCGCAGCGGCGGATTCGAGGCGCCGGGGGTTTCACGCTCACGACGCTCTGCGCGCTCATCAAGGCGACGCTCAATCGCTCCCGCTCCACCCACAACCTCCCGGAGGTCAGCGTGTCACTCGACGAAGGCTGCACACAGGTCTCGTATCTACTCGGGCGCTTGTTCGCCGTGCTGGAGAAGCTCCAGACGGATGCCATCGGCGCGACCACCACGATCCGCGATCGCTACTTCACCGCGGCCGCATCGACACCGGCGGTGGTCTTCCCGAGGTTGCTCTCGCTGTCGGTCCACCACGTCGCGAAGCTGCAGAAGGACGGCGGCACCCGGCTGGAGCGCATCAAGGCCGGGATCATCGACCAGCTCCCTGCGCGCCCCATGCCCTCCACGCTCGCGCTGGAGGATCAGGGGCTCTTCTCGATCGGCTACTACCACCAGCGGCAGGCGCTCTACCGGAAGGGGAGCGGGGTTGCCGCACCACCACAGGAAGCTCCCATCGGAGCCACAGACAGCAAGGAGAGTGCGACATGACGACGACTGAAACAGATGTGACCGTAACGAAGGAGACCCTCGACGCGACGCCGGAGCGGGTCCTCGTATTTCTGCGAGCGATCGGGACGAGAGAGGTGATCCGCTCGGCGATGCTTGGGTACGGCTACGATGGCGCGGAGCATAGGCGGGGATGGACGCTGCTCCACGCCGCCTCGGGGTATCGGGAGGAGGCGGCTCCGAGCAACGCCGCGGACGTCGAGGTTGCGGCCGCGGTGACCGAGCTTGACGCCTGGGACGAGAGGGGATTCCGCGTGGCGCGTGCCGCGCTCAAGACGCGGCACCCGGCGCAGCACCAGTTCGTGTTCAACGGGCTGGTCGCCAGTCAGGGCGCGAGCGCCGTGATCGGTGTACAGGCCTTTCTCGATCGCCTCGATGCGCTGGAGTCGGGCGAGGACCGCAAGGCCACGCGCAAGGAGGACCGCGCCGCGCTCGCGACCCTCGCCGCGAGGAGCATCACAGAGTCCGAGCGAACGCGGCTCCGCGCGCTCGTCCACGTCGCCCAGCGCTTCGCCAGGACCGACGGGGCGGCTCCGACCCCGGCGGCGCTGGAGTCTGCCGAGGCGCACCACGCGGCGCTGGTCGATCTGCGCGCGTACTTCGAGGAGTGGTCCGAGATCGCGCGCACAGCGATCACCCGTCGTGATCACCTGATCTTCATGGGCCTCGCGAAGCGGAAGAAGCCCTCCAAGAAGTCCGCGCCCGGAGCGGACAAGACCGCCCAGCCCGGATGAGGGCGGAGGGGCCTTCCGGGGGCGCTGCTGCCGACCTCGGGGGGCCCCCGATGCCTTCCGACGCGGTGCTGGAGCCTCCGATGCGGCGTTGACGCCGAAAAGAGGCAGTGGAGAAGCGATCGCGGGGGCCTCGGAGCGTCTCCGTGACCTGGGCCAGGGCGGCTGGATGGTGGATCGAGGGCAGAAACGGTGGGTCGGGAGACCTTCGAGGCGGCGCCGGAAGCGTCCAGCGCGGTTCGAGGGCCTCGGACGATGGAACAGGGAGGTTCGGCGATGACGACGATGACCGAGGACAAGACGACGGATGGCCCCCAGCTCGCGCGATATGACTTCGTGCTGCTGTTCGACGTGAAGGACGGCAACCCCAACGGAGACCCGGACGCGGGCAATCTCCCCCGGGTGGATCCGGAGACCGGCCACGGGCTGGTCACCGACGTCTGCCTCAAGCGCAAGATCCGGAACTTCGTGGCGCTCACCAAGGGCGGGAGCGAGGGGTACAGGATCTTCGTCGCGGAGAAATCCGTGCTGAACGTCACGATCCAGGAGGAGTATGCGGCGCAGGGGATCGACCTCGAGAAGCCGCCGACCGCGAAGGCAGACGGCGAGAAGCGGAAGTCGAAGGGCGAGGCGCAGGGCAGCGAGGTCGATCGCGGCCGGCTCGGGATGTGCGCGAAGTTCTTCGATGTGCGGTCCTTCGGCGCCGTGATGTCCACCGGTCCGAATGCGGGTCAGGTGCGGGGGCCGGTGCAGCTGACCTTCGCGCGCTCGATCGACCCGATCGTAACGCTGGAGCACTCCATCACCCGGATGGCCGTGACGACCGAGGAGGATGCGGCGAAGCAGGGAGGCGACAACCGCACGATGGGCCGCAAGGCGACGGTTCCGTACGGGTTGTACATGGCGATGGGGTTCATCAGTCCGGCGCTCGCTGCGCGGAGCGAGGGCAGGCGCATCCAGGGTACCGGCTTCTCCGAGGCGGACCTCGCGGTGCTCTGGGACTCGTTGGAGAGCATGTTCGAGCACGACCGCAGCGCCGCCCGGGGCTTGATGGCGACCCGGGCGCTGATCATCTTCGAGCATGCCGAGAAGTGGGGGAGCGCGCCTGCGCACGCGCTGTTCGACAAGGTGAAGGCCCGGCGTCGGGACCCCTCCCAGCCCGCGCGCTCGTTTGCGGACTACGCGGTCACCCTCGATGGCAACGAGCTGAACACCGACCGGGTGCGGCACGAGATCAAGGTGTCCCGATCGGGCGCTGGGAGCTTCACGCTCACGGCGTCGTCGTAGGACCGCTGGCGGAGGAGCAGGCGCGGCGCAGGACGACGATCTGCCGGCGTTGTTGGCGCTGCAGCACCTGCTCTACGACGTGACCACCGTGACGCCCGAGGGTCGGGCGCGATGGAGGAAGATCTCAAAGGCCTGCAAGAACTACGGAGTGCGGGTGCAGTTCTCGGTGTTCGAGTGCTCGCTCGGCGACAAGGAGTGGCTGCTTCTGAAGTCGCGGCTACTCTCGGTGAAGAGCCTGGAGAAGGACAGCCTTCGGTTCGCCATGCTTTGCGCGGCCGACACCGAGAAGATCGAACACCACGGAGTCCGCGAACCGATCGACCCGGATGGTCCGCTGGTGGTGTAGCGCCAACCCCAAGCGGTTGGGAAACACCGGAGGGTCGGCGAACCGCAGATTGCGCGGCGGAGTCCCGCGAGCGGTCTTTGACAATGAGGACCGATGCGCAGACTCGGCGGGAGTCGGCGGATCGGGAGGATTTATTGTTGCGGTTGTGCGGGGTTTCCGTGCAGCCGTCGTCGGCTCCATCGCGGGCCGACGTGGGTTGAAACAGCCGTCGAGGGGTGATGGTCATGGGTCAGCGGGTGTCGTCGGCTCCATCGCGGGCCGACGTGGGTTGAAACAACTACGCCCTCAACGCCCTCAAGGCGGCGGTGTGGTCGTCGGCTCCGTCGCGGGCCGACGTGGGTTGAAACGCGGGGCAGATCGCGAGCGCCCGGGCCTACGAGGCGTCGTCGGCTCCGTCGCGGGCCGACGTGGGTTGAAACTCCGAGCTGCCGCGCCACTCCAGCAGCAGGCCGCCCGTCGTCGGCTCCGTCGCGCGCCGACGTGGGTTGAAACGAGTACGAGCTCGTCGAGCTCGTCGCCCGATGGGTCGTCGGCTCCGTCGCGCGCCGACGTGGGTTGAAACACCGGCGAGCGGCGCTGGAGCCCGTGGACGTGCGCCGTCGTCGGCTCCGTCGCGGGCCGACGTGGGTTGAAACAGCGGCGCCCAGGTGGAGCCGTCGGGGGCCTTGCGTCGTCGGCTCCGTCGCAGGCCGACGTGGGTTGAAACTACGCCGGCACGAGCGGCGACCCGCGGCCGGTGCGGTCGTCGGCTCCGTCGCGGGCCGACGTGGGTTGAAACACCCAGCCCGCGCTCTACCGCCTCACCCGCATGGGTCGTCGGCTCCGTCGCGGGCCGACGTGGGTTGAAACCTCGGTCGAAGGGGGGCTAACGCCCGGGTGGCGCGTCGTCGGCTCCGTCGCGGGCCGACGTGGGTTGAAACCTCCGCAACGCCGCGGGCGAGCCCGACGACCACGGGTCGTCGGCTCCGTCGCGGGCCGACGTGGGTTGAAACTCGTGCCTCTCGGGGGGCTGCTCGTGACCGGCGTCGTCGGCTCCGTCGCGGGCCGACGTGGGTTGAAACGACTTCAACAACACCGACTACTGGGGCGACCCAGACGTCGTCGGCTCCGTCGCGGGCCGACGTGGGTTGAAACGACTTCGAGCAGGCCAGGACGCCGATCACTGCGGGTCGTCGGCTCCGTCGCGGGCCGACGTGGGTTGAAACCTCGCCCGCTACCTCACAAGCCGCGGGCGCGCGGGTCGTCGGCTCCGTCGCGGGCCGACGTGGGTTGAAACGTGGCGGACCTCGCCAGCGCCCACGACCTCGCCGGTCGTCGGCTCCGTCGCGGGCCGACGTGGGTTGAAACTTCGTGACTGGCGCCTCCACGCGCGCGACGCGCAGTCGTCAGCTCCGTCGCGGGCCGACGTGGGTTGAAACGTTCACGGACCTGATCGACGAGCTCGATATGGGCCGTCGTCGGCTCCGTCGCGGGCCGACGTGGGTTGAAACGCTGGGGTGGAAGCGCCCCCGCTCGCCCCGGCTGTCGTCGTCGGCTCCGTCGCGGGCCGACGTGGGTTGAAACCAGGTGCCCTGGCCGGTGGTCTCACTGCGACGGCGTCGTCGGCTCGTCGCGGGCCGACGTGGGTTGAAACGCGTTGGTGAGTTGCAGCAGCTCCTGTCCCTGGAGGTCGTCGGCTCCGTCGCGGGCCGACGTGGGTTGAAACGTTTCGGCGTGTCGTGCGTGCGGGGTCGAGGCGGTCGTCGGCTCCGTCGCGGGCCGACGTGGGTTGAAACGTCGACCAGATGAAGGGCACCGTCATCCTCGAGGACTGTCGTCGGCTCCGTCGCGGGCCGACGTGGGTTGAAACTTGCGGCGGGCGTAGGGGATCGTGAGCGCGCGGAGTCATCGGCTCCATCGCGGGCCGACGTGGGTTGAAACGGTGACCGCATGGCTGGCCTGTCGCGAAAGGAAATGTCGTCGACTCCATCGCGGGCCGACGTGGGTTGAAACACGATGTCGCCCGCCCAGTTGTAGGTGAACACCTGGTCGTCGGCTCCATCGCGGGCCGACGTGGGTTGAAACGATCGGCCGCCCTCAGGGTCGTCACGAGACTCGAGGTCGGCGGCTCCATCGCGGGCCGACGTGGGTTGAAACGACCCGATGCTTGCGCAGGACGAGCCGACGCCGCTGTCGTCGGCTCCATCGCGGGCCGACGTGGGTTGAAACGTGAGGATGTGTCGCGGGGTCATCGGTGTGCCTGGTCGTCGGCTCCATCGCGGGCCGACGTGGGTTGAAACATCCACTACTGCAACCCGTCGCTGGCCCGCGCGGTCGTCGGCTCCATCGCGGGCCGACGTGGGTTGAAACACTGGTTCGCCGGCGACGAGCGGGCGCGCGGCCACGGTCGTCGGCTCCATCGCGGGCCGACGTGGGTTGAAACGTCGGTCGAGAGTGGCTGTGGTGCGAAACGACCGTCGGTCGTCGGCTCCATCGCGGGCCGACGTGGGTTGAAACACCTTGGCGCTCTCCTTGATGTGGTCGACCTCGCGGTCGTCGGCTCCATCGCGGGCCGACGTGGGTTGAAACCAGTCCTCCTGATCGATCATCACGCCGCGCACGAGTCGTCGGCTCCATCGCGGGCCGACGTGGGTTGAAACGACATCACCGTGCAGTACGGGCTCTCCGGCTCGCGTCGTCGGCTCCATCGCGGGCCGACGTGGGTTGAAACTCCTCCGCCCTCGTCGTGGGCGTGTCGCTGCGGCTGTCGTCGGCTCCATCGCGGACCGACGTGGGTTGAGACGGCTGCGTCGCCCGCGGGATGGAGCCGCCCCGCTCGTCGTCGGCTCCATCGCGGGCCGACGTGGGTTGAAACGACGCGCAGCGCCGCACCCTCGGGGCGGTGACCAGTCGTCGGCTCCATCGCGGGCCGACGTGGGTTGAAACACCAACGAACTCGCGGCCGACACCAAGAGCGCTCTCGTCGTCGGCTCCATCGCGGGCCGACGTGGGTTGAAACGACGTGATCCGCGCGACCTCCGCAGCGGAGAGCGTCGTCGGCTCCATCGCGGGCCGACGTGGGTTGAAACTCGTGGTCGGTCGCGCGGCTGCTGCATGAGTCGGTCGTCGGCTCCATCGCGGGCCGACGTGGGTTGAAACGATACGGCGGACCTCGCCAACGACGCGACGAGCGGGTCGTCGGCTCCGTCGCGGGCCGACGTGGGTTGAAACCACTCCCAGACGTGGCAGGCCCGCCAGTGCAGCAGGTCGTCGGCTCCGTCGCGGGCCGACGTGGGTTGAAACTCCATCTCGCGCACCGGGTAGACCGCCAGCGTCGCGTCGTTGGCTCCGTCGCGGGCCGACGTGGGTTGAAACGTCGGCTACCTGCTGACGGGGATGCTCACGACGCTCGTCGTTGGCTCCGTCGCGGGCCGACGTGGGTTGAAACCGGCGATACGGCTCGCCTCGCTTACCTCGTGGTGGTCGTTGGCTCCGTCGCGGGCCGACGTGGGTTGAAACGAGGGGTGGACGACGGTCGGCGCCTCTCCCCTCTCGTCGTCGGCTCCGTCGCGGGCCGACGTGGGTTGAAACTGGATGGCCTCGCGCCACCACTTGACCCGCCAGTTGTCGTCGGCTCCGTCGCGGGCCGACGTGGGTTGAAACTACGCCGGCACCAGCGGCGACCCGCGGTCGGTGCGGTCGTCGGCTCCGTCGCGGGCCGACGTGGGTTGAAACAAGATGGAGCGCGCGGTCATCGTCGACTCCAACGGTCGTCGGCTCCGTCGCGGGCCGACGTGGGTTGAAACGAGGCGCTACGAGGTCTTGCGCTCGCGCTCAACCGTCGTCGGCTCCATCGCGGACCGACGTGGGTTGAAACCTGATCGGCCTGGGGGCCGCGCTGAGCGCCCGCGTCGTCGGCTCCATCGCGGGCCGACGTGGGTTGAAACGGCGCTGGCGTCGCCGCCCCCCTCGCGGTGTGGGGTCGTCGGCTCCATCGCGGGCCGACGTGGGTTGAAACGTCCGCGGGTACACGGTGTCCTCCCCCCGCCTCGGCGTCGTCGGCTCCATCGCGGGCCGACGTGGGTTGAAACAGCCTGCACTTGCTCCGGCACACCTTCGCGACCGTCGTCGGCTCCATCGCGGGCCGACGTGGGTTGAAACCACCTCTACTACTGCGTGCACCTCTACTCGCGCGCGTCGTCGGCTCCATCGCGGGCCGACGTGGGTTGAAACCCGGTGATCATCTCCCTCGACGCCACCTGGCACCGTCGTCGGCTCCATCGCGGGCCGACGTGGGTTGAAACCCGGTGGACGCCTGGGCCGAGGGCGGGACGGCGGTCGTCGGCTCCATCGCGGGCCGACGTGGGTTGAAACCAGCATGACCAGCAGCTCGACGCGGGCGGGGCCGTCGTCGGCTCCATCGCGGGCCGACGTGGGTTGAAACATCCTCGGCAACTACCAGCTGGCCGCGGTCCCGGTCGTCGGCTCCATCGCGGGCCGATGTGGGTTGAAACGTCTCCAGGTCGAGCTCGTACTGCCCATCAGGCGGTCGTCGGCTCCATCGCGGGCCGACGTGGGTTGAAACGCCCAGGCGACGGTCTCGCGGATGTCCATGGGCGTCGTCGGCTCCATCGCGGGCCGACGTGGGTTGAAACGCGCTCGCGCCCTCGACGCCGCCGCCCGTGCCCACCGTCGTCGGCTCCATCGCGGGCGACGTGGGTTGAAACGCCCAGAACCCGATCGTGCTCCACGCGCACGACCAGTCGTCGGCTCCATCGCGGACCGACGTGGGTTAAAACTACGTCGGGGCGTGGCGCACCGGCACCGGCAACGCGAGTCGTCGGCTCCATCGCGGGCCGACGTGGATTGAAACTACGCGCTGTGCATCGCGCGGGTGCTCGGCCTCGACTTCGTCGGCTCCATCGCGGGCCGACGTGGGTTGAAACACCTGGGAAGAGAGCGCCACCGATGCCCTGCGCTCGTCGTCGGCTCCATCGCGGGCCGACGTGGGTTGAAACATTGAGCGGCGGCCCCCTGTCGACTCGAGCGACAGTCCGTCGTCGGCTCCATCGCGGGCCGACATGGGTTGGGACGACACCGCGCCGGTGACGTCCGCGCCCCAGGTCGGTCGTCGGCTCCATCGCGGGCCGACGTGGGTTGAAACTGGCTCATGCGCGACCGCTCGACGACGGCGAACGGTCGTCGGCTCCATCGCGAGCCGACGTGGGTTGAAACGCCTCGACGCGGCGGACGGACGCGGGCGGTCAGCGCGTCGTCGGCTCCATCGCGGGCCGACGTGGGTTGAAACCGGCTGATGCTCGCGCCCATCACCAGCAATCTCGTCGTCGGCTCCATCGCGGGCCGACGTGGGTTGAAACATGGGCCGAGCGTCGGACGCTCCGTCGCCCGCGTGGTCGTCGGCTCCATCGCGGGCCGACGTAGGATGAAACATCGTGCGCGCAGGGACCATCCGCGATCTCAAGGGTCGTCGGCTCCATCGCGGGCCGACGTGGGTTGAAACGCCGGGCAGTTCGCGAGCGCTCGCGTCTACGAGGGTCGTCGGCTCCATCGCGGGCCGACGTGGGTTGAAACTGCGAGGTGAGGTCCTGGCCGAGGATCGCGAGGCGTCGTCGGCTCCATCGCGGGCCGACGTGGGTTGAAACACCTCGATGGTGATGGACACCGACCCACCGCCGCCCGTCGTCGGCTCCATCGCGGGCCGACGTGGGTTGAAACTCGCCGTCGCAACTGCTGGCGCGGGTGATCGTCGTCGGCTCCATCGCGGGCCGACGTGGGTTGAAACGACCTGGAGGGCGACCGCAACGCCTGCGGCATCAAGTCGTCGGCTCCATCGCGGGCCGACGTGGGTTGAAACACCAGCGCGCACACCCGCGACCCGGCCGAGGCGGGTCGTCGGTTCCATCGCGGGCCGACGTGGGTTGAAACCACGACCACACCCGCGCCGAGCAGCTCGCCGCCGGTTGTCGGCTCCATCGCGGGCCGACGTGGGTTGAAACACCTGGAACGCCACCACGACGGACGGCCGCGTCGTCGTCGGCTCCATCGCGGGCCGACGTGGATTGAAACGCCGAGTCGCCCCACTGGTGCCGGCTCACCCTGGTCGTCGGCTCCATCGCGGGCCGACGTGGGTTGAAACGACCGCAAGCGACCGCTCGCTGAGGCGACGCTGCGTCGTCGGCTCCATCGCGGGCCGACGTGGGTTGAAACGCTGCGAAGCACACGGCCACCAACACCACCACGTCGTCGGCTCCATCGCGGGCCGACATGGGTTGAAACATCGTCGTGTCCCTTTCGTCCGTCGTGTCGTCGGGTCGTCGGGTCCATCGCGGGCCGACGTGGGTTGAAACACCGCAGGCGACAAGGTGAGGCTGGTGGAGATCGAGTCGTCGGTTCCATCGCGGGCCGACGTGGGTTGAAACCGGTACGCATCGACGACCGACACCTCGGCCGGGGTCGTCGGCTCCATCGCGGGCCGACGTGGGTTGAAACGAGCAGAACGCGACGAGCTCGGGGTCGGTCTCCGGTCGTCGGCTCCATCGCGGGCCGACGTGGGTTGAAACCAGTTGCGGCGCGAGACGACGCCCGCCGTGAAGATGTCGTCGGCTCCATCGTGCGCCACACCTGGGGTGCGATGGTGATGTCAGGCGCCTTGAATCAGTGCGGCGGCCCGCTCGTAGGGGCCTCGCGCAGTTCGCCGCCAGCGTCGATGCGCAGCGTGCGGCCCCGCCAGCGCACCGCCCGGGTGCCGAGCGCCCTGACGAAGGCCCAGGCCAGCAGCGAGTCCGCCAGCGCGGCGTCGGCGATCAGCGAGGGGAGCGCCCTCGACCGGCCGCTCGCCCTCGCCGCCGCCCAGCCGACCGCCGCCCTCAGCAGCAGCACCAGCGCCGCCGCCCCCAGCGAGCCGTAGCCGGCCAGCCCGGAGAGCACCGCGGCCGTTGCCGCCAGCGTGAGGAGCGGCGTCGCGAAGAAGAGCGCGGGGTAGCTCGCCAGCAGCGCCGGCCGCTGCGCC
>Ga0066420_1000192_pt1 | contig 14406 bp, 10 predicted proteins | sample LakWasMet28_LOW6_2_FD_59547 | JGI IMG/M metagenome (GOLD analysis project Ga0066420, IMG submission 59547) | Freshwater sediment methanotrophic microbial communities from Lake Washington under simulated oxygen tension - Sediment Metagenome 28_LOW6 | ecosystem: Environmental > Aquatic >... | reverse complement strand
CCGCAAGGTCGCCGGCGATCAACCAATTCCCGGGCGCCGTCAAGCAGCGCCCCTACGGTTAACTGCATGAGTCCGGATCAAGTGGGGTGCCCGACAGGGCGGGGTGTGTCTAGTCGCCCTGGTGAAGAGCCCCAACTCAATTGCCCGGACCGACCGCTTCGGCAGACCCTCAGATCGCGTCGATCACCTTTAGGAAGGCGGCGGTGTCAGCGAAGTCCTCGAACACGGCCGTGGGTTGGTGCGCCGACAATTCCTGCACGGAAAACTTTCCGGTCGCGACCGCGATGGTGTGCGCGCCGATCACTTTCCCGCACTCGATGTCGTGTGGCGTATCACCAATGATGACCGTGCGGTCCGGGGTGAATTCGACGGCGTGCTTTTCCTTTGCCCGACGCAGCGCATGCGGGCCGAGGTCATTGCGGAGCGGGCTGTCGTCGGCGAAGGCGCCAAACTCGAAGTATTGCCAGACCTTGTAGTGGGTCAGCTTGAACTCCGCCCCGCGCTTCAGGTTGCCGGTCAACAGGCCTTGGGCGAGATCGGTGCGGTGATGCAGGGTTTCGAGCAGCTCGAAAATCCCGGGCAGCACCTGGCCTTGCGGACCGGCGGCCAGTTCGCTCGGCAGCATGGCCAAATAGGCCTCGAGATAGTCGTGCGAGTTTTGCGGCGTGTCGGGCAGGCCGACATGACGGAACACCTCGCCCGTGATCCAGCTGTCGGTGCGCCCGGCCCAGTCGATGGCCCTGAGGTCCATCGTGACGCCGAAGCGTTGGGCGAGGGCCTTCTCCATCGCGCGCACGCCGGCGCCGTGGGAAACGATCAGGGTCCCGTCAATGTCCCAGAGGATGAGTTTTTTCATGAGCAATCCGGAGTAACCACGATTGTCCGCCATTGGACACGAAAAAAGGGCCGGCCTTTTTCCTTTGGGGCCCGAACCCAGGAGCTGGGTTCGGCTGGATTCAGATGTGGGAGCGGGCTCGCACGCGATAGTCGCGACCAAGGTCGCTTCCACAAAAAAACAGACATGCGCGGTTTTGATCCAATGCCCCGGGGCTTGCCTTGAGGATCTTTACTTCGTCCCGGCTCCGATGCTGGCCGGCTTGGTGACGACGGTGAAGGCCATGCCGCCGAGGATCAGGGCGGCGCCCGCGAGTTCCTGGGCGCTGAAGTGCTCGTGGAAAAACAGCACGCCGCCGATGGCGATGAACAGGGGCACGAGCATCTGGATCAAGGAACCTTCAGCGACGGGCAGATCGCGGAAGGCGCGGGTCATCGCCAGCTGGCCGATGGCGGCGGTCAGGCCGGCGATCACGATGATCACCCAGGCCAGACCGGACAGCGGCGTGTAGGTGTACACGGCGGGAACCGTGCAAATGAGCAGGCCGTAGACACACTGCGCGGCGAAGATTGTGGATGTGTGCTCGGTCCCGTGCAGTTGCCGGATGGTCACGACGATATAGCCCGAAAGCCAGGCTGAGCCAAACGCGACCAGGTCGAAGATCCCGGGGTGGCTGGTCAGCGAGAAGACATGCGTCAACAGGGCGAGGCCGGCGATGGCGGTGACGCTTCCGATCAAGACGGCGGACCGCAGGCGTTCATGCAGCAACCACGCGGCGAGCAGGGCGCCCCAGATGACGTAGGTGTTGTTGATGAAGATGGCCCGCCCCGCGCCCAGCTGGACGACGCAGAGATAGGTCACGTAGACGCCGAAGCCGCCCAGAATGCCGCGTTGGACGAGCAGGGCATTGCGCCAGAGGTGCGTGGGGGCGAATTCACGACGGTACGCGATGGCGATCAGGGCGAGCCCCACCACGAAGCGAACGCAGGAAATCAGCCAGATGTTCGCCTGACCCATCTGCCCGAGCGCGCGCACCAGCAGGACGTTCGCCGTGAAAACGACGGCCGAGAGCACCATCAGGGAGAGGGCGCGGCGGTGGGTGAGGCGGGCGGACATGCGTAACAAGGACCGGGCCATCAGGGCGACCGGTCAAGTCCGGTCCCGCTGTACCGGTCTTTATTACAGGCTGTGTATCGCCGCCTTGTTCACGGCGAGCCCGGCTTCCTTGACGGCTTCGCTCATGGTCGGGTGGGCGTGGATCGTGCGCGCGAGGTCCTCGGCGCTGCCGCCGTATTCCATGTGGGTCACGATCTCGCTGATGAGTTCGCCGGCGTTCCGGCCGAGGATCTGCGCGCCGAGAATCTTGTCGGTCGCGGCGTCGGCGATGATCTTCACGAAACCGTCGGCGGCGTCGTTCGCGTGGGCGCGGGCGTTGGCGGCGAAGTTGAATTTGCCCACGTTGACCTTGAGACCCTTGGCCTTGGCGGCGTCCTCGCCGAGGCCGACGGTCGCGATCTCGGGGTCGGTGTAGATGATGGCGGGCATGAGGTCCCAGTTGATGTGGCCCGCCTTGCCGGCGATCCATTCGGCGACGGCGACGCCGTCTTCCTCGGCCTTGTGGGCGAGCATCGGGCCGTCGATGACGTCGCCGATGGCGTAGACGCCGGCGGCGGTGGTCTTCAGGTGGGCGTCGACCTTGATGCGTTTCTTGTCCGTGAGCTCGACGCCCGCCTTGGCGAGGTCGAGGCCGTCCGCGTAGGGCCGGCGTCCGACGGAGACGAGCACCTTGTCGGCGGGAAACTCCAGCACCTGGCCGTCGCGTTCCGCGGTGAGGATACCGTAGGGGCGCTGCTTGTCGGCGCCCGCGCGGGCGTCGTCAAGCGACGCCCCTACACCGGAAGCGGCGGGCTTGAAACCGGTGACCTTGGCGTTGACCTCGATCTTCAGGCCCTGGGCCTTCAGTATGCGGGTGAAATTGCGGATGATGTCCGCATCGGCCGCGCCGCCGATCTGCGGGAGGAATTCCACCACGGTGACATCGGACCCGAGGCGGGCCCACACGGAGCCGAGTTCCAGGCCGATCGCGCCGCCGCCGACGACCACGAGTTTCTTCGGGACCTCCGCGAAGGAGATGGCGTGGTCGGAGGAGACGATCGTCTCGCCGTCAAACTTAAGGAACGGGAGCTCGACCGGGGCGGAGCCCGTGGCGATGACGATGTTTTTCGCCGTATAGGATTTGTCGCCGACGGCGATGGTGTTGGCCGCCGTGAATCGGGCCTCTCCGGTGATGACCGTGATCTTGCGGGCCTTGGCGAGCAGGGCGATGCCGCCGGTCATTTTTTCGACGATGCCGGCCTTCTTTTTGAGCATGGCGGCCACGTCGATGGACACGCCGTCGATCTTGATGCCGTGTTCGGCGGCATGGTGCCGGGCAAAGGCGAAGTGTTCGGACGAGGCGAGGAGGGCCTTGCTGGGGATGCAGCCGACGTTGAGGCAGGTGCCGCCGAGCGTGGCGCGTTTCTCGACGAGGGCGACCTTGAGGCCGAGCTGGGCGGCGCGAAACGCGCACACGTAGCCGCCGGGGCCGGCGCCGATGACGACCACATCGAACGACATGGATGGGGAGATTTCGGAAGACATTTTTCTGAGTTGAAGTTGAAAGTTTAAGTTGAAGTGAGCAGCCGCCCTGGGCGGGAACTTAAACGTCAACTTTTCACTTAAACCAACGGGATCTTCAGATCCCGATCGCGAGGCGGGCCGGGTCCTCGATGAGTTGCTTCACCTTCACGAGGAAGGTGACGGCCTGTTTGCCGTCGACGAGACGGTGGTCGTAGCTGAGGGCGAGGTACATCATCGGGCGGATGACGACCTGGCCGTTGACCGCGACCGGACGCTCGTTGATGGCGTGGAGGCCGAGGATGGCGCTCTGCGGGGCGTTGAGAATGGGCGTGGAGAGCATCGAGCCGAAGATGCCGCCGTTGGTGATGGTGAAGACGCCGCCCTCGAGATCGTTGAGGGTGATCTTGCCTTCGCGGGCGCGCTTGGCGGCGTCGGCAATGGCCTTCTCGATGCCGGCCATGTCGAGCGCATCGCAGTTGCGGATGACCGGGACCATGAGGCCTTTGTCGGTCGAGACCGCCATGCCGACATCGTAATAGTGATTCTGGATGATCTCGTCGCCGTCGATCTGGGCGTTGATGCCCGGGACGTCCCTGAGGGCCTGGACGACGGCCTTGGTGAAGAAGGACATGAAGCCGAGCTTCACCCCATGTTTCTTCACGAAGTCGTCCTGATACTTTTTGCGCAGGTCCATGACGGCGGACATGTCGACCTCGTTGAAGGTGGTGAGCATGGCAGCCTGTTGCTGCGCCTGGACGAGGCGGGCGGCGATGGTCTGACGGAGCTTGGACATCTTGGTCCGGGTCTGGCGCGCCGCAGTCGGAGCGGAGGCCGGCTTTTCCGCGGCATCCTTCATGGGGGCGGGGGCGGCGGGTTTCGCGGCGGCCGGGGCTTCGGGGGCCTTGGTGCCGGCGGCGAGCATGTCGCCCTTGGTGACGCGTCCGCCCTTGCCCGTGCCGGAGACGCTGGCCGGGTCGATCCCGGTCTCGGCGGCGAGGCGGCGGACGGCGGGCGAGGCCGGCGCCTCGGCGGCCGGAGCGGCGGCCGGGGACTTGGCATCCGTCGCTTTGGGCGCCGTGGCCGCGGCCGTGGCGGTCTCGTCGATGGTGGCGACGACCTGGCCGATCTTCACATCGGTGCCGGCGGCGATTGAGTAAGTGATCTGGCCGGCGACCTCGGCGGTGCCTTCGGAGGTGATTTTATCCGTCTCCAGCTCGAAGAGGGGCTGATCTTTTTTGACGAGATCGCCGTTCTTGACGTGCCACTTGGCGAGCACGCCGGAGGTGATGGATTCGCCCATCGGGGGGATTTTGACTTCAATGGCCATGGTAAGATTGGGTCTAGGGTCTGGGATTTGGGATCCGGGAGATGATCAAAGCGTGAAAGCGCTCTGGATAAAGGCGGCGAGTTGCTGGCGGTGGATGGCGAGGACGCCCACGGCGGGGGAGGAAGCGGCGGCGCGGCCGGCGTAGACAGCTTTGCGACCGAAGATTTCCTCGAGCTGCGGGGCGATGAAGGACCAGGCCCCCATGTTCTGGGGTTCTTCCTGGCACCAGATGAGGCGGGCGTCGCGACCGTAGGCATCGGCCAGTGCGCCGAGATGGGCGCGGTGCAGCGGGTAGAGCTGCTCGATGCGGACGATCGCCGTGTTTTCGATCTTCTCCTTGTCCCGGTATTCGCAGAGGTCGTAGTAGACCTTGCCTGAGCAGAGGATGACGCGTTCCGCCTTTGCGGGATCGAGCGGGTCGTTCAGGATCTCTTGGAAGGAGCCCTCGGTGAAATCCTCAAGCTTCGAGACGACGGCCGGGTGGCGCAGGAGCGACTTCGGCGACATGATCACGAGCGGCTTGCGGAAATCGCGCTTCACCTGGCGGCGGAGGATGTGGAAGAGCTGGGCCGGCGTGGTGAGGTTGGCGACCTGGATGTTGTCCTCGGCGCAGAGCTGGAGGAAACGCTCCAGGCGGGCGGAGGAGTGCTCGGGACCCTGGCCCTCATAGCCGTGGGGCAGGAGGAGCGTGATGCTGGTCGTGCGCTGCCATTTGGATTCGGAGGAGGCGATGAATTGGTCGATGACGACCTGTGCGCCGTTGGCGAAATCGCCGAACTGGGCCTCCCAGATCACGAGCATGTCCGGGTAGTCGAGGGCGTAGCCGTGGTCGAAGGCGAGCACCGCGGCCTCGGAGAGGAGGGAGTTGTAGACGCAGAACTTGGCCTGGCGCTCCGCCAGCTGGTTGAGCGGGACGTATTGCGAGCCGTTGGTGTGGTCGTTGAACACCGCGTGACGGTGCGTGAACGTGCCACGCTGGCTGTCCTGGCCGCTGAGCCGCACGGGTGTGCCATCGAGCAGGAGGGAGCCGAAGGCGAGGGCCTCGCCCATGCCCCAGTCGAAGGGGCCGCCCTCGCGGTGGGCCTTGGCGCGGTTGTCGACGAAACGCTGGATCTTCGGGTGGACGTTGAATCCTTCCGGCACCTTGGTGAGCGCGGCAAAGATCTGGTCAACCGCCTCGCGGGTGATCTTCGTCTCGACGGCCGTGAAATGGTAGTTGCGCTGGAAGATGGCGGTGGAGCCCTTGTAGGGATCGGGCGCGGCGGCGGCCTTGCGCTTGGCTGTCTTGGTGGCCTCGCGGGCCTTGGCCTTGGCGAGATTCTCGTCGAGCGTGGCGGAGTACTCGGCCTTGATCTCCTCGCCCTCGGTCTCGGTGAGCGAGCCCTCGGCGATGAGCTGGCGGGTGTAATGCGTGGAGACCGGCTCGTGCCCGGCGATCTGCTTGTACATCATCGGCTGGGTGAAGGACGGCTCGTCGGTCTCGTTGTGGCCGTGCTTGCGGTAGCAATACATGTCGATGAACACGTCACGCGACCAGCGGCGGCGGAACTCGACGGCGAGCTGGGCCACCATGCAGACTTCCTCGGGATCGTCGCCGTTCACGTGGAAGATCGGCGCCTCGATCGTCTTGGCGACGTCGGTGCAGTAGCGCGAGGAGCGGGAGTCGATGGAGTCGGTCGTGAACCCGATCTGGTTGTTGATGACGAAGTGCAGCGTGCCGCCGGTGCGGTAACCGGGGATCTGGGAGAACTGCAGCATCTCGGCCACGATGCCCTGGCCGGCGATGGCGGCATCACCATGGATGAGCAGGGGCATGACGAGGCGGCGCTCGGCCGTGTCGCCGCGGTGGCGCTGGCGCGCCCGGGCCTTGCCTTCCACCACCGGTCCGACGATCTCCAGATGGGAGGGGTTGGCGGCGAGGCGGACCTCCACCTTCTTGCCCGAGGTCGTCGTGAGGATGGATTCGTAGCCGAGGTGGTATTTCACATCACCGTCACCGGCGACCGTGTCGGGCACGTAGTTGTCGGAGAACTGCTCGAAGAGGAGGTCAAACGACTTGCGCATGACGCTGCACAGTACGTTGAGGCGGCCGCGGTGGGCCATGCCCATGACGATCTCCTCGATTTCCACCGTCGGGCAATGGTCGATGACGGCGTCCAGGGCCGCGATGATGGTCTCGCCGCCCTCGAGGGAGAAGCGTTTCTGGCCGACGTATTTCGTGTGGAGAAATTTCTCGAAGAGCTCGGCCTTGTGCACCCGGCGCAGGATGCGCGCCTTCTGGGCCTTGGTGAAGTCGGGTTCCAAGAGGGTGGATTCGATGCGTTCCTGCAGCCAGCGGCGGCATTCCTGATCCTGGATATGGGTGTATTCGACGCCGGTGTGTTCGCAGTAAGTCTGGTTGAGCTGGGCGAGGAGATCGCGCAGCTTCAGCTGCCCGCCGCCGCGGAAGTTGCCGACGTCAAAGACGATGTCGAGGTCGGCATCGCTGAGCCGGAAGCGCTCGAGGGCGAGCTTGGGCGAAGGCGAAGGGGGGCCGGCGAGGGGGTTGAGGTGGGCCTGCGTGTGGCCGATCGTGCGGTAGGCGCTGATCAGATAATAGACCCCGGACTGCTTGATGTTGTCCACGATTGCCCCGTCGGGGGCGCTGGAAGGGGGTTGGCCGTTGCTGCCGAGGGTAAAACCCTGAAAGAACGCCCGCCAGGTGGGATCCACCGAGTTGTGATCTTCCAGCCAGCGCTGGTGGTATTCCTCTATGAGGGCGGCGTTGGCACTTGTGGAGACAGACGAAGGATTCATGTAAGGTAAAAAGGGATCACAGCTTGCCACCCGTGGATTCGGGCAGTAGCTGCGGGAGGTGCATAGGAGCATCCCGCGGAAAACGAGACAAGTGGATTCCCGGCCGAAAGGGGTCGGGCGATCCGGCTTTGGGGGCGCTTAAACAACTGCTAAATAACAGATAACACGGAATTTAATCCATGGCTGAATCCAAGATCAAAGACGCGCTTATCCGGTTCAACGTTGCGATAAAGAACGCTGATGGGCCGGCGCTGTCAGTCGCCCTCAACGAAGTGGAGGCTTTGCTTGCGGCGCATCGCTCCGGATTGCATCCGCAGTTGGTGCATTTCCTGGAAGGCCGGAGCTACGCCAAGGCCCTGGCCTGGCTCGGCGCCGGCGACGAACTTACCGCCAAACCCGCCTCGCCTCCGGGCGGCTGCGGTGGCGGGCACGCCTGAGCCGGGTTGGGCAGAGATGTTCCCCCAATCAAGTGATCGGTTACCCCCCATGCCGCAGACTGGAGAGACACGCGTGACGCAAATCCGCCGAATTGAAAAAACTCGGCAGGCTGCCTGAAGGTGAACCGCAGGCCTTCACGTCATCACCTCAGCAAATTCGTGCACATTGGTGAAATTCGTGTCTTCTTCGGAGTGCATTTAAGATGAAACCTTCCGACAAGATTTCCACCGACGGCGGCCAATCGCTCGGCTCGAACCCATTTGCGACGCTCAGCGGCGCGGGCCTGCCGTCGGTTACCCCGACATCCCCCGCCGGCGCTCCGCCTTCCGCCAGTCGCCCTCCGCCCGCCAAGAACCGCGGACGCGTCGACATCAAGCGCACCACCGCCGGCCGCGGCGGCAAGACCGTGACGCTCGTCACGGGCTTCACGGGCATCGGCCTGCCGGAAAAGGAATCCCTCGCCAAAAAGATGCGCAACGCCTGCGGCTGCGGCGGCACCGTGAAGGACGGTGACATCGAGATCCAAGGCGACCAGCGGGAGAAGATCGCGCAGATTTTGACGGATGCGGGATTTCGTCCGGTGTTCGCGGGCGGGTAGGGCGGCTTGACTCAAGAAGCACCTGTCCACGTTAGGGCGAGTCGCCGCTAACGATTCGCGGCTTTCCCTGAAGGTTTGCCTCGATCATGGAAAACTCTCCGACGGCGAAGGGACTCGCCGTCCCACCGTGGATTGCGCCGCTGAATAATGGTGCGTGCTACAGTGAGACGGCTGGAAGGGTTGGCCGGCTGGCTCGCGGATGGATGCTGGAGGAGTCCTCTAACGCTTCTTTACCCCGTCCCTTCCACGCTATTATTTGCAATGCGGCTCCACCCGCGTTTGCTGGTCGTCACCCCTGATGTTGCTGCGTCTTTCGTTACTCCCCGCCCTGCTTGCCCTGCCGGCTGCCCTGATCGCAGCCGGGCCGGCCATGGAGGTCTTCAAGCAGGACATCCAGCCGCTGCTGCAGGAGTATTGTTACAACTGTCATGGCGAGGGTGAACGGAAAGGCGGGGTGGATCTGGATGCGTTCAAGGACGAGGCGTCCCTGAAGGATCACCAGCTCTGGCTGCGCATCCTGCGCAACACCCGTTCGCGGATCATGCCGCCGGCCGATGATGATTATCTGGAGCAGGCGGACATCGACCGCCTCGGCGCCTTCATCAAGCGGGCCATCTTTGAACTCGATCCGGCCCGTCCCGATCCCGGCCGTGTGACCGTGCGCCGGCTCAATCGCGTCGAATACCGCAACACGGTGAAGGCGCTGCTGGGCGTGGATTACGACACGCAGAAGGAGTTTCCCGCCGACGACACGGGCAACGGTTTCGACAACAACGGGGACGTGCTGACCATCTCGCCGATGCTGCTGGAGAAATACCTCGATGCGGCCCAGGCGATCGTCGCCAGCGCCGTGCCGGTGCAACCCCGGGTCGTGGCCGAGCAGGTCATCGAGGGACGCCAGTTTGCCACGGTCAAATTGGAGGCGCCGGTCAGCCTGGTCGGGGACGGGGCGACGGTTGCCGCTACCGCGGCCCCGGTGGCGGGCGACAAGGCCGGCGGCGCCCCGCCGGCCGCGATCTTCCAGCGGCCGGCCCCCGCGATCGCGTGGCGGGCCTTGGATCTCTCCTACTACACGCCGGCCACCGTGGCGGCCACGCATCGGGTGGACCTTCCGGGCAAGTACGAGATCGAACTCAACCTGCGGGCGGTCGAGCAGTACGTGGACGATCAGTTCGACTACAACCGCTGCCGGGTGATCTTTACGGCCGACGGGGAAAAACTGATGGACCAGGAGTTCGTGCGCGAAGGCGACAAGAGTTTCAAGTTCACCTATCCCCGCGAGTGGCAGGCGGGCGAGCACACCCTGGCCTTCGAGGTCCGGCCGATCGGTCCCGATCGCGACCAGAAGCGTCTGCTGCGTCTGCGCGTGGGCGAGGTGATTGTGCGCGGCCCCGCGGATGAGCAGCACTGGGTGCAACCGAAACGCTACGCTCACTTCTTCCCCCGGCCTGTGCCCATGGACGCCGCTGCGCGCAAAGCCTACGCGCGGGAGCTTTTGACCGATTTTGCGACCCGCGCCTACCGCCGGCCGCCGGACCAGGAGGGCGTGGACAAACTGGTGGCGCTGGCCGCGCACACGACCGAGCAACCCGGCGCGACCTTTGAGGCGGGCATCGCCCAGGCCATGGTGGCCGTGTTGGCGTCGCCCCGGTTCATTTTCCGCGAGGAGGAAACCCTGCCCCTGACGCCCGGTCAGGCGCATCCCCTGGTGGACGAGTGGTCGCTCGCTTCCCGGATGTCCTACTTCCTCTGGTCGTCCATGCCCGATGCCGAACTCTTCCGCCTGGCGCGGGAAGGGCGCTTGCGGGCCAGTCTCCCGCAGCAGATCGACCGCATGCTGGCCGACCCCAAGGCCGAGCAGTTCGTGCGCAACTTCACCGGCCAGTGGCTGCAGGCCCGGGACATCACCACCGTGGTGATCAACCCGCTCGATGTTTTCCTGCGCGAGAATCCCAATCCGGAGTTCGACCGTGCGTTGGAGGCGTTCCGCCGGATCAACAAGATCCCGGCCGCGCAACGCACCGCCGCGCAGCAGACGGAATTCGACCAGGCCTTCAAGATCGCCATGCCGGTCTTCCGGGCGCCCAAACCGCAGCTCACGATGAGTCTGCGCGAGGCCATGCAGCAGGAGACCGAGATGACCTTCGCCCATGTGTTGAAGGAAGACCGCAGCCTGCTCGAGCTGATCGAGGCCGACTACACCTTTCTCAACGAGGAGTTGGCCCAGCACTACGGCGTCCCCGGCGTGACCGGCCGCGAGATGCGCAAGGTGCAGCTGCCCGCCGACAGCCTGCGCGGCGGCATTCTCACACAGGGGACGGTGCTGGCCGTGACCTCCAATCCCACGCGCACCTCGCCGGTGAAGCGGGGCGTCTTCATCCTCAAGGCCGTGCTGGGCACGCCGCCGGCGCCGCCGCCGCCCAACATTCCGCCGCTCGAGAACGTCGCGACCAAGGAGGAGCTCAGCAAGATGACCCTGCGCGAAACCCTCGACCTGCACGCCAAGAACTCGATGTGCGCCTCCTGCCACAAGCGCATGGATCCGCTGGGTCTGGCCCTCGAGAATTTCAACGCCATGGGCCACTACCGCGAGGTGGACAGCAACCAGCCCGTCGAGACGGCTGGCAAGCTGATCACTGGCGAGAAATTCGCGAACATCCGCGAGCTGAAACACATCCTTGCGACCGGGCACCGCTATGATTACCTGCACAACATGGCCGAGACGCTCCTTACCTACGCGCTGGGCCGTGGTCTCGACTACACCGATGTCGGCACCATCGACCAGCTGGTCGCGCGCCTGCAGGCCGCCGGCGACCGGCCCTCGGCCCTGATCCACGGCATCATCGAGTCCGCCCCCTTCCAGCAACGCCGCCAGGCCCCCGCCGTCCAGACCGCCGCCCAGCCGGCGGTAGTCCCGCCCGGAGGCAGTTAACCCCCCGCACCCCATGAAAGCACCACGCCCCTCCCGTTCCCTTGACCAGCCGCTCACCGGCATGAACCGCCGGCATTTTCTGCGCGGGTTGGGCGCGTGCATCGCGTTGCCGGCGATGTATTCGCTCCTGCCGGCGCGGCTCATGGCGGCCGCCACCGCCGCCCAGCTGGCCACCACGGCGACCGGTGCACCCTTGCGCACGGCGTTCGTCTTTTTCCCCAACGGCGCCATTCCCGCCAAGTGGTGGCCGACGGGCGGACTCACCGATTTTGCCCTGCACGGCACGCTCGCACCGTTGGAAGGCATGCGCCGGCATCTTCAGGTGCTGGGCGGCCTGGAACACGCCAACGCCAACGCCGGCAACGACGGCGGCGGCGACCACGCGCGCGGCAACGGCGTCTTCCTCACCGGTGTGCGCATCAACAAGAGCGCCACCGATGTGCGCGCCGGCATCTCGATCGACCAGGTTATCGCCAACCAGGTCGGGCATCTCACGCGCTTTCCCTCGCTGGAACTCACCTGCGACGCCAACCGCAAGTCCGCCGACTGCGACTCGGGCTATTCCTGCGCCTACCAGTACAACATTTCCTGGCAGTCACCTACCACGCCGATGACGCCCGAGAACAACCCGCGGCTGGTCTTCGAGCGCCTCTTCGGCGCCGGAGCCCACGGCGAACGCGCGGCCAACGCCCAGCGCCGCATGCAGGACCGGCGGTCCGTGCTCGATTTCGTGATGGATGATGCCCGCCGCATGCAAAACCGGCTGGATGCCAGCGACCGGTCCAAGCTCGACCAATACCTGACGGGCGTCCGCGACATCGAGGCCCGCATCCAGAAGACGGAGCGCTTTGGTCCGGGCCTTGATCCGGTGCTGCCCACCCCGGCCGGCATCCCGGCCACGCATGTCGAGTACGTCCAGCTCATGTACGACATGATGCTGCTCGCGTTCCAGACCGACTCGACTCGCGTCGCCACGTTCGTGCTCGGTCATGACGGCGACAACCGTTCCTTCAGCGAGATCGGCATCACGGAAGGGCATCACGACCTTTCCCACCACCAGAACAACGCCGAGCGCGTGGAGAAGGTCGCCCAGATCGACCGTTGGTACGTCGAGCAGTTCAACCGGTTCCTCGTCAGGATGGACCAGACTCCCGACGTGGATGGCCACTCGCTCCTGCACAACTCCCGCATCCTTTACGGCAGCGGCAACGCCGACGGCAACCGCCACACGCACGAGAACCTGCCGCTCATCCTCGCCGGCGGCGGCGGCGGATTGTTGAACGGCGGGCGATACGTCGACCACCGCTCGCAACCCCTGAGCAATCTCTTCCTCGACCTGGCCGACCAGGCCGGCGTCACCGGCCTCGACCGCTTCGGCGACTCCACCGCCCGCCTCGGCAACGTGTGAGCCGGCGGGTGCCCGCGATCCGGGCTTCAGGTCGCCACTCCGTTTAGCCGGAGACAGGCATCTGAAGCCCCTCGCCGAGGGGATAGGCGTTCGCTGGCGGTGATCGTCATGTGGGAGCGAGCTTGCTCGCGACATTCCGCGCCCGGAGTCGCGAGCAAGCTCGCTCCCACAAATCTCATTGCCCAGTTCCGGCTGTAGCGCGGGGTCTTCGAATCCTACCCTGCAGTGCTTCCGCTTTGGGCGATTGACGGGAGCCGCTGACTATTTTCGTGGATCCTTGAACTTGGCGTCGGTGAATTTGAAGTCGGCCCGGTCGAGCACGTGCGTACCCGCCATGACCATCACGTCGCCGGCGGCCAGACGGCCGACCACGTATTCGTCGTTTTCCTGCACCAAAATGAAAGGCAGTTCCCATGAATCCGTGTTGAGGTAAGGGAGTAGGCCTTTCGCCTTGATCGTGCGCGTGCCGGTGAGCCGCCCCTGCGAGTCATCGCGGCAGACGAGGATGGCGCGCTGCAGGGCGGATCGCATGCCGTCGCTGAACGCCGTGCCGCTCATCCACCCGCCTTCGCCCTCGATGGTGTGCTCACCCGGCGCGCGCACGAAATAGCGCGCGGTCCACGACGGCTTGCCATCAGCACCGGGAATTTCCGCCCGCAGCATTGCGTAGAGCCTGGCTTGGCCGGACTTTTGCACCGTGAACACGGCGTAGGGGGAGAGTTGCAGATGGGCGGGGGGCGCGCCAAAGGTCCAGCCCGTCACCTGTCCGTTGGCGATCTCCTGTTCGAGCACCTCCCGGGTGATGGTTCCCAGATCCGTCGTCGAGCTATGGGCGGATTCGCCAAATCGTTTTTCCGCCCCTGATTTGTTGGCGGAGTCGGCCACCATCACCCCAACCACGCCAAACAGCAGGCCCCAACCCAGCCCTTTCTGATGGCCGCTGATGATGATCTGCCGTGGCTCGTCGTAGAAGGCGCCAACGGGCAGTTCGCTCATTTTCGACATCGGTTTGGCCACGACGGCCACGGTGGTTTCCTTGCCGGGCGTCGGATAATCGGCAATGCGGCTGAATGAGGCGCAACCGGCGAACAGGAGAAGGCTGGCGGTGGCGCAGGCGAGCGTGAGGGTTCGTTTGTACATGGTAACGGTTGGGGTGAAAACAAAGCGGGCCGGCGGTTGCATGATGCAACCGGCGGCCCGGGAGGAATGAGAAGAAAACCAGGGGCGAAGGCAAGCAGCAGAAAGTCTAGGTCCTAAATTCTCCGTCGTGGACCCCACCGCGCAGGCCGGGCGTTTAATTCAGGCTCGCGTACCAGCCTGACACACCCCGTCGCTTCGCGACACCCCTCTTCTTAGAGGGGACCCAATCCACTGGTCCGGTAATCCCCTCTGGAGCCGGACTCATGCAGCTGAGCTGTCCTTTGGCTCTCATTCTCGCTCCACCAATTGGTGT
>Ga0066420_1000185_pt1 | contig 14956 bp, 9 predicted proteins | sample LakWasMet28_LOW6_2_FD_59547 | JGI IMG/M metagenome (GOLD analysis project Ga0066420, IMG submission 59547) | Freshwater sediment methanotrophic microbial communities from Lake Washington under simulated oxygen tension - Sediment Metagenome 28_LOW6 | ecosystem: Environmental > Aquatic > Freshwater... | reverse complement strand
CTTGGGCTGCACAGTCTCTTTCTTGGCCAGATAGGTTTTCATTTGCGGAAAGGGGCCAAAAGGAAGGATTCCCCACTACCCTGTCAACACCCAACCTTTCACATTTTCGAGGATCCGAAGAACTCTCTCCCACGGGAAGCTCCATTTAGAAGGATGTCCTCATTGCCGGGGAGGTGATGCAAGTGAACATTTCGCGATCGCCGCAGTGGCCGCGGCAACCCGCCCGCAAAAGCTGTGGTAAGCCGAAAATGCGAGCGCTCCCAGCCCGTGATGGTTACCCTGCCGGCAGGATTGATATTGGATGTTTGTTTTCATCGACAATTCCCGCACACTGTCGACCTCGATGAAGCCCAACTTTCAAATACCACTGATTATCGCTGGTTTACTAGGTTTCACCGGGGTTGCCTTGGGTGCTTTTGGCGCCCACGGACTGAAACAGACCCTGGAAACGACCGGCCAGCTGAAAACCTGGGAAAAGGCCGTGTTTTATCAGATCGCGCACGCCATCGCCCTGCTGGCGGTAGTCTTGGCGGGGCAACCCCTGCGCGCCACCAAGCTGATCGCTTGGTGCTGGATTGGCGGAGTGTTGGCCTTTTCCGGTTCGCTGTATTGGCTGTCCCTTGGCGGTCCCGTACAGCTCTTATGGCCAATCACCCCGTTGGGAGGGCTGGCTTTGTTGACGGGCTGGGCCGGGTTGGTTGGTTCCGCCATGAGAAAGCAGAAAGAATGAAGATTCCTCCTCCACTCCAGGCCGCCTTGTCCGCCCTGCGCTCTGCGGGCGGGCGCCCCCGGCTGGTAGGTGGGAGTGTTCGGGATTGGCTGCTCGGGCTGGAACCCAAGGATTTCGACGTCGAGGTATATGGAATCGACTACGAAAACATGGGCCGGGCGCTCGCGGCCTTGGGTCCGACCGACGTCGTAGGCCGGAGCTTTGGAGTGATCAAAGTGCGGATCGGTGGCACCGAATACGACTTTTCCCTGCCACGCCGGGAGTCCAAGACCGGATCCGGTCACCGGGGCTTCGCCGTCGCACCTGATCCGACGCTCACCGAGGCCGAGGCGTCGGCACGCCGGGATTTCACGGTGAACGCCATCGCCTACGATCCCGCTGAAGACCGTCTGCTCGATTATCACCGGGGAGCAGATGATTTGAAGGCCCGGGTACTGCGCCATACCAGCCCCGCTTTCACGGAGGATCCCCTGCGGGTGCTACGAGCCTTTCAGTTGGCCGCCCGTTTTGAGTTTTCCCTCGCCCCGGAAACCGCCGAGCTTTGCCAGACCATCAGCGATACGTTTGCCGAATTGCCGGTGGAGCGTGTTTGGGCTGAGTGGGAAAAATGGGCCATCAAATCGGTGAAACCCTCTCTCGGCCTGGTTGTGCTGAAACAAACCGGCTGGCTCAGGCATTTCCCGGAGATAGCCGCGCTGGATGGTCTGCCCCAAGAACCGGAATGGCATCCCGAGGGGGACGTGTTTATCCATACCTGCCATTGTTTGGATGCCTTGGTCGGGCTCGACTCTTGGCAGGAAGGCAATCCCACGACCCGGCGGGTTCTATCGTTGGCCGTGCTGGCCCATGATTTTGGCAAGGCCGTGACCACCAAACAGGCGATGCGGAAGCGCCGGCTCCGTTGGACCAGCCCCGAGCATGAGGCCGCCGGCGGACCGCTTGCGGAATCCTTCCTCTCGCGCATCGGGGCCCCACTGGAAATCGCAACCTATGTCCGACCATTGGTGGTGAATCACTTGCTGCATCACGACGGTCCCTCAGAATACCGGGATACGACCGTCCGGCGCTTGTCTCGCAAGATTGCGCCAGCCACTCTCGACGACTTGATCGCCGTGATGCGGTCGGACCATCTCGGGCGTCCCCCGCTCGTCTCGGCCGAAACGGAAAAGCGGCTCGGTTTCCTGCGGAAGGCGGCGCAACGTCTGGCCTTGGAGCACGTCGCGCCCAAACCTTTGCTGTTCGGCCGGCATCTGATCGCGCTGGGATGTGCTCCAGGGCCTCATTTCAAACCCGCATTGGATGCCGCCTTTGAATCCCAGCTCGACGGCGCCTTCGCCACCGAGAAGGGCGGCATCGATTGGATGAGAAATTATTTACGTGCGCACCCCGCGGCCCTAACCTCTGATTCCCTCCACGCCATGAACCAACTCGACCAGCTCAAACAAATCACCGTTGTGGTCGCCGATACCGGCGACTTCGCCAGCATGAAACAGTTCGCCCCGCGCGATGCGACGACGAACCCCAGCCTGATCCTCAAGGCCGCAGCCATGCCGGAATACGCGTGGATCATCGATCAGGCCATCAAAGACTCGGGCAAGACGGCGACCACCGGCGAGATCATCGACCGTTTGCTGGTCCTGTTTGGTTTGGAGATTCTCAAGATCGTGCCGGGCCGCGTTTCCACCGAGGTGGACGCCCGCCTGTCCTTTGACCGCGATGCCACGATCGCGAAAGCCCATGAGATCATCGCTCTGTACGAGAAAGCCGGCATCTCCCGTGAACGCATCCTGATCAAGATCGCCTCCACTTGGGAGGGCATCAAGGCGGCCGAGCAGCTCCAGAAGGAAAAAATCAACTGCAACCTCACCCTGCTTTTCTCCTTCGCCCAGGCCGTGGCCTGCGCCGAATCTGGCATCAAGCTCATCTCGCCGTTCGTGGGTCGCATCCTCGACTGGCACAAGAAGAGCACCGGCAAGGATTTCTCGCCGACCGAGGATCCGGGCGTGAAGTCCGTCACCCAGATCTACACCTACTACAAGAAATTTGGTTACACGACCGAGGTCATGGGCGCCTCCTTCCGCAACCGCGGGGAAATCACCGAACTGGCCGGCTGCGACCTCCTCACGATTGCGCCGACCCTGCTGGCGGAACTCAAGGCCAGCAACGAACCGCTCGTACGCAAACTGGACCCGGCCGCGGCCAAGGGCGCCGACCTGCAAAAGGTCTCTTTCGACGAAAAGAGTTTCCGCTTCGCGTTGAACGAAGACGCCATGGCTACGGAGAAAACGGCCGAAGGCATCCGGTTGTTCTCCGCTGACATCGTCAAGCTGGAGCAACTCCTCGGGCAGAAACGCGGTTGAGCCCATCCCACGGGGCGCGAGTCCTGCATTCATGATTCGCGCCTTTCAGTGGGATCTCGCCCGCCAGGTTGAAAGACCGGATTTCCTCCGGAAGCTGCTCCCGCGCTATGCCGCATGGGGCTACGAGGAACTTTATCTCCATCTCGAGGACGCCGTACACTACCCGAGTTTGCCCGGTATCGGCCGGACGGATGCCTATCGGTACGAGGAGCTGGGCCAACTGGTGGCCGAGGCCAAGAAACACGGCATCCGCGTCGTGCCGATCGTCAATCTGCTGGGACACACCCAATACCTGATCAAACACCCGGATCTGCGGGACTTGAACGAGCTCCGTGATGACTCCGGTGATCCATTGGTCAACGGTCAGATCTGTCCGTTGCACGACCGCACCTTGGAGGTTGCCGGGAAGCTGTTGCGCGACATAGCGCCGTTTTGCACCGCAGGAAAAGTCCACGTGGGGCTCGACGAATCCTTCCATCTCGGCAAGTGCCCTCGTTGCCGGGAGGAAGTTGCGCGGATTGGCCTGTCCGGCCATTTCGCCGGTCACGTCAATCGCCTCCATAGCTTAACCGCCGGTCTCGGACTCCAGATGGGCCTTTGGGCCGACATGTTGTATTTCGTCCCTGAGGCCATTCCGCAACTGCCGGCCGGCATCACGGCCTACGACTGGTATTATTATCCGTTCAACCGGAAGCCACGGGTTGAATTCTTCAATTTTGCCGAGAGGGATTTGCATCCAGCCCTCCGCAAGCAGGGGATTCGCTATTATGGCTGCCCGATGAACGGCGCCTTCCGCTACGAGCCCCTGCCTGTCTTTGGCGACCGGCTGGCCAACATCCGCTCTTGGTGGCACCGCTGTCAGGCGGTCAAAGCCGACGGCCTGCTGATCACCTCGTGGGAGGCCTACCGACTGGCGCTGGAAACCACCACCGTGGTCGACGCGGCTGCGGCGAACCTCTGGCTGGAGCCATCCCAGGACGACGCCACCACAATGCTGGCCAGGGGCTTGGAGCGCGCCCAGAAATCGAAAAACCCTCGGGTTCAATCCCGCGCCCTGCTCACCGCCGACAACCATGCCTTCGCGGGGTACGCCCGATGGCAGATCAACGACCGTTGGGACGTCTTTGCCGGCAATGATTCCCTCAAACCATTCCTTCGGGAACGGGTATTCTACGAACGGCTGCAGGCCGCGTCCTACCAATGGCCCAACGCCTTCGCGGCAAGCCTGAGTCTGCGCCTGTATCTGGCCCGACGCGATGTATTCGTTCGCCAAGCGGCTCGGGACGTTTTCAGGCTCCGGAAAATCCTGAAGAAATCTGGATCGGGCGACTTCATCGGCGAAATGAAACGCATGTTGGAAGACGCGGTCGCTTTCGGGACGGCCATCAAGGCAGGGCTCAAGGCCGCCAAAGGCATGCGGCAAAGGACCCGTGACCGCGACACGACCGGCCAGAACGAAACCCTGCTCGCCAACGACGCGGAACGCTTGAAAATCTGGAGCGATTGGCTGCAAAAAGTCAGGTCGGACCACAACCTGGTTTGGGGTCCCACTCCCGTTTGCGGCGCCTGGCAGCTGCAGCTCTGGGTCTACAATTTTGCTCCCGCCGTTCAAAAACTCATCATCGAGCAGCGGGCGACCGACGGCAGTTGGCAGGAAAATGCCAGCCGATACGCGATCGAATTTCGCGCCCAGGCCGCCCGACCGGTCACAAAGCTGCGTCGCGAATTCACCGTTCCCGTCATTTCGCCTGAAACCAAATTGCGGATCCGAATCTCGGGCGCTGGTCAACTGGCCCTTAGTCCGCCGATCCTCACGAACGGTGTTGAATCCTTGGTTTCATCGTTTCCGCGCAAAGAAAAGAAGATGGTTCTGGGGTCACCACCCCCCAAAAAAGGCCTGCCCGATTTGGGCACTCCCGCAAAAGACGGCATTTTATTGCTGAACTTTTGAGCTAAGGTTTTCTTGGGAATCTTTCCGAGACTAGACGCTTGGAGCAGATATAACGTTGGCTGATGTGAATTTACAGTTTTGCCAATAATACTGCTCCCCGGACATTTGCGAAGATATCCTAAAATTTCAGGTTGAATGTATGACACGGTCCTGATTCACCAAGGACGGAACTAACACACAGAGTGGCGGCTGAAAGGCAGCATTCTGTCCTAACACAACACACTACTACTAAACTATGAACGCTCGTTCCGTTAGCAATAACGGGGTGCTTCATGCACTCACGCGCATTCGCCACAAGGCGAGTGCTTTTACAATGGCCTCCGTGCTTGCCCTCTCCTTCGTGGCGAGCAGCACGTCGGTGTACGCTCAACAAACCACTGGCGCTCTTTACGGCAAAGTTGCCCCGGACTCCACGGTGACGGCTGAAAATCTGGACACCGGCGCCAAGCGCATGTCGACGGCGACATCTGACGGCACCTACCGCATCGGTGCGTTGCCTCCTGGTAACTACAAGGTGACCTTCAGCGATGGCACCACCAAGGAAGTCAGCGTGGCCATCAACTCCAACACTCTCGTTGGCAGCGGCAAAGACGTTCTCGAACTCGAGAAATTCGTGGTCGGCGGTCTGTCCGTCAACCCGATCGACTTCGCCAGCACCGAGACGGTCACGGTTTTCAACGCGAAGACCCTGGATCTCCTCCCGGTGGCCCGCAACCCCACAGCGGTTGCCTTGCTCGCTCCCGGCACGACCTTGGGTGATACCGCTTTCGGCAACCTGGCCTCATTCGGTGGCGCCTCGGTTTCCGAAAACGCCTACTTCATCAACGGTTTCAACATTAGTAATTTCCGTAACGGTCTCGACCCGGCAGAAATTCCCTACGAGTTCTACAACCAATTTGAGGTCAAGACCGGTGGCTATGGTGCAGAATTCGGCCGCTCGACCGGTGGCGTTATCAACGCCTCCACCAAGAGCGGTTCCAATGAGTATCATGCTGGCGCTAACGTTTTCTTCCAGCCGGATGCCGGCCGTCAAAACGCTCCCAGCGCTTACTACACCAACGCAACTGGCACCGTGGTGCCGCTGGTTTACAACGACGCTGATTACTGGCAGGAGTACCAAGCCAATGTCTGGGCAAGCGGCCCGATCTGGAAGAACAAGATCTTCTTCTACGGTATCTACAATGCCCGCAGCGTGAAGCGCGAAGACGCCGTCACCAACGGCACGCGTATGTTGGAGCGGAATCTTGATGACCCGTTCTATGCCGTGAAAATCGATATCACTCCTTTCGATGGTCACCGCCTTGAGTACACCGGCTTCCAGGACGAGTCCCGCCAAGTGGACAATGAGTATGATTTCAACTACAAGACCGGTGTGGTCAGCGGCACCCCTGCGACCAACTATTATGATCGTGGTGGTCGCACCCATATCGGCAAATACTCGGGCGTCTTCTTCGAGAAGCTCCAGGTGTCCGCCATGTTGGGCAAGAGTCTCCAGAACCGCACCGATTCCGGCTCCGAAGACAGCAAGCCGTTCATTTACGACGGTCGTTCCGGCAGCTTGGTCTATGTTCAGGGTAACCCGAACCTGCTGATTTCCACCGCTTCCGATCAACGCAAGGCCACCCGCTTCGACGTGGAGTATCCCTTCGAGCTGCTCGGGTCGCACCGTCTGCGCGCTGGTTACGACAGTGAGGACAATCTCTCCAAGGATCTCTCGCTCTATTCCGGCGGCCTATACTGGCGCTATTACGCGATTCCGACCACCGGTGCCAATGCCGGCAAGATCAACGGCGTGACCGTGACCGGCACCAACGTGGGCGCCGTCCGCGAGCGCGTCTACCAGAACGGTGGATCCTTCCAGGTCAAGTCCGACGCTTGGTATGTTGAAGACAATTGGAGCCTCCTCAACAACCGCCTCAATCTCCGCCTTGGTCTCCGCAATGAGTCCTTCGAGAACCTCAACGGTGAAGGCAACACCTTCATCAAGATCACCGGCCAGAAGGCCCCCCGCCTGGCCGCTTCGTATGATTTGAGCGGTGACAAGAAGACCAAGATCTTCGCCAACTTTGGCCGCTACCACCTGCCGGTCGCGTCCAACACCAATGTGCGTCTCGCCGGCGGCGAACTCTTCACGGAAAAGTATTTCGTGCTGACCTCGGTCAACGCGGACAATACTCCGGTTAAGGGCGCGCAGCTCGGCGGCACCAATGTGTTCTCCGACGGCACGGTCAAGGACCGCCGTGAGATCGTGGACATGGACATCAAGCCCATGTATCAGGACGAATACATTCTCGGCATCCAGCACGCCCTCAACAAGGACGTCTCGGTCGGCGCTCGTTTCACGCACCGCATCATCAGCGGCACCGCGATGGACGACATGATCGTCGACCATGCCCTTACCGCTTGGGCGCAAACCCACGGTTTCGGCGGCTTTGACGCCACCGGTGAACACGCCTACGTGCTCGCGAACCCTGGTCGCCCGATCCACATGTTCTGGGACTTCAACGGTGACGGCACGCTGTCCGCCAACGAAGAGGCCACCCTCTCGCCCGAGCTGCTCGGCTACCCGAAGGCCAGCCGCACCTACTATGCCCTCGAGCTCTTCGCCGAGAAGGTCTGGGACGGCAAGTGGAGCGCTTCGTTCTCCTACACCTGGTCGCAGTCCTTCGGTAACTACGAAGGCTGGGTCCTCTCCGACAACGGTCAGGACGATGCCGGTATCACCATCCTGTTCGACAGCCCGATGGTCACCGAAAACACCAAGGGCTACCTGCCGAACGATCGCCGCCATCAGGTCAAGGTCTTCGGTTCCTACGCCATCTCGCCTGAGCTGAGCCTCGGTGCCAACGTCCTCCTCTCCTCGGGTCGTCCGATCAACAAGATCGGCTGGCGCGCGGATCCGGTGCGCGGCAGCACGAGCAACGATTATTTCGCAGCTCCTCGTGGCTCGCTGGGCACGACCGATTGGGTGTTCAACACCAACCTGTCGCTGGTTTACCGCCCGAAGTGGGCCGACAACCGGGTGTCCTTCACGCTTGACGCCTTCAATATCCTGAACGGCAAGGCCGTCACCGAGGTTGTCGAGACCTATCAGAACGCCTCCGGCGGTACGGATTATTCCTACGGCACGCCGTCCTCCTGGCAGCGTCCGCGCTACTTCCGTCTTTCGGCCAACTTCGAGTATTGATTCGAAAACGGTCGCCTGACCTTCAACTCCCGCCCGCAAGGGCGGGAGCTTTTTTATGCCTTCACCGGGATCCATCCGGCCGGGCGCAACTCACAATAGCGCTTTGCCCGCCCGCGCCCGAAGCAGGGCCGTGTCGGCATCCGTCGCCAGCACGTTGAAATGTCCCATCTTGCGGCCCGGTCTGGCCTCCGCCTTGCCGTAAAGGTGCAGGTGAATGTGAGGCTCGGCCTGCAGAGCGGCCCAATTCGGTTCCCCCTTGGCCCAGGCATCACCCAGAATATTCACCATCACGACCGGGGAAGTCAGCGTGACCGCCCCCAGCGGCCGGCCGCTGATAGCCCGGGCTTGCTGCTCAAACTGCGAGGTCGCACAGGCATCCATCGTGTAGTGCCCGCTGTTGTGCGTCCTTGGCGCCAGCTCGTTGATGAGCACCGCGCCGCTCTTCGTGACAAAAAACTCCACGCCCAGGACTCCGACGAGGTCGATTTTCTCCGCGACCTCCCGGGCCATTTTCTCGGCTGCTGCCGTGACCGCCGCCGGCAGCCGGGCCGGCACGATCGAAAAGTCCAGGATATGGTTGGTGTGGATGTTCTCCGAAACCGGGAAAACCGCTACTTCCCCCTGTTCAGACCGCGCCACCACCACCGAGACTTCGCAGGAAAAATCAATAAACTGTTCAATGACGACCGGTTGACCCGCAAAGCGCTGCATCGCCGCCGGAAGGTCTGTTTCGCTCATCACCTTGAGCTGGCCTTTGCCGTCGTAGCCGAAATCCGCCGTCTTCACGACGCACGGCACACCGACCTCCCGAATCCCTCCGGTCAGATCGCCACCGGCAGCCACCTCGGCGAAGCGGGCATGAGGAAAGCCGTTTTGCTTAAGCCAATTCTTTTCCCGAGATCGATTCTGGGCGGTCTCCAACACCCGCCAATGCGGGCGGAGACGCGTCAGGTTTTCAATGGCCCGCAGGGGAGCCGCCGGCACATTCTCAAATTCGTAGGTGATGACGTCGCATTCCCGCGCAAAAGCCGACAGCGCCGCGATATCCTCATAGGGGGCCGTGACGGTCTTGTCCGCCACGGCGCCCGCCGGACAATTCGCCTGAGGTTCAAAAACGTGCATCCGACCGCCCAGCCGTTTGACCGCCTGCGCCAACATCCGACCCAGCTGGCCACCGCCCAAGACCCCGATGGTGGTACCGTTGAGAAGTGACTGATTTCCGCTCACGGCAGCTTGGTCTTCAGCACCTTCTTGGTCTGCGTCGCCCGAAAGCGCATCCATTCGCGTTGGGTCTTCAGGCTGCTTTGCGCCAGTACCGAAGCGGCAAACAAGGCCGCATTAATCGCGCCGGCCTTGCCAACCGCAAAGGTCGCGACCGGCACGCCACCCGGCATTTGGGCGATGGAGAGCAGAGAATCCAACCCCTTCAACGCCTTCGATTCCACCGGCACACCCAGCACGGGCAATGTCGTCAGTGAAGCAGTCATGCCAGGGAGATGAGCCGCACCACCGGCACCGGCGATGATGACCTTCAAGCCACGCTCTTCGGCCGATTCGGCGTAGGTCACCATGAGCTTGGGGGTGCGATGTGCACTCACGACCCGCTTTTCATACGGAACCCCGAGCGCATCCAGCGTCGCCGCCGCATGCTGCATCGTCTCCCAATCCGAGGAGCTGCCCATGATGATTCCGACCAGTGCTTTCGTCATAGGCTACAAGGCTGTAGGGCAGAAAAGCCGACTTCGGCAAACGAAAAGGCGGAGCACGTGGCTCCGCCGAATAACCGACGAACGCATCGTTCAGAGCAGAGGAGTGCCTTTGGGTACTTTTACAATTGTCGTGCCAGCAATCTTGTCGTGCCAGCTCTGCTTCTCGTCATCAAATGCCACCCAGATGAAACCGATCCCGGCTACTGCCAGGGAAAGGAACGCACCCAAGGCACGGACGATCGCTACACCCCAATCAATGGGCCGGTCATCCAGCCGCACGACCCTGATGCCGCAAATGATCCCGCCAATGGTCGTCCCCTTGGTGGCCCACATGGTGATGGAATAGACGGCAAACCAGAACGGCAAACTGCCACCCGGCGTAAGCCATCCATGGAATACCTTGGAAGACATGCCCAAGACAATGCCGATCATGATGCAGTCGAGGACCGATGCCCCGAGCCTGAGCCAAAAGCCCACTCTGGGAAGCGTGGCGGCCGAAACCACGGGCGGCGCTGCGGAGACCAAGGGAGCAACCAGCGGAGGTGTTTCCGTTGCCTGATAACCGGCTCCTGCCGTGCCTTCGGCCGACAACGGCATTGTCTGCGTCGGGATCGCCGCGGCCTTGACCGGCCGACTGGCTTTGAACTGCAGAATCAACGTGTAGACCACCACGCCCAGGCCAAGAATGCCGAGGAGTTTATAGGTAAGGAATCCGACAACCGGAATCGTGTACAAACCGAGGACAATCACGCCGCCGATGAGGACACCAAACACCGGGTGGGCCAGAGGTCCGTCACCCATCAGTCGGGTCACTCGACGCCCGAGCCAGGCGAGCATGACAATCTTGCCGAAGATGGCCGCGAAAAACAGTCCGAGCGAAAACAAGGGTATCAACACCACGCCAACCGCCACCACCAACGTCACCATCAGGAGGATGTAGGCCACCGGTGTTAACAACAGGGTGAGCAGCGCCGCGAGCAGCGATGAACCGGGCCTTTGCTCAAGCGTTTCCACGCACTTGAGCACTCCCGCCGGGATGATCAGGGCGATCAGCGCGTAGACCGCCAGAAAACTCAGGGCAATGCACCAGGCCCAGACCAAATTGCGGTGAAAAGCCAGCGGCCTGATGTAGACGAGGCATTCACTGAACCAAGTGGTGAGGGCCGTGAAGTCGAAATGGCGGCCGGCCAGCGCAACATTCTGGATGCCGCCCTTCGTGACGGCCTGGGCATCCCGGGTGATTTGCCCGCCAATGCAGACCACTTCGCCATGCACCACCGCTTTCGGCCCCAATTCAACATTGCCCAGAACGGTGACCACCTGCCCACGGACTTCGCCGTTGATGTAAGTGTTGCCGAGAACGGACACCACTGAGTCGCCAACCGATCCGTCGGTCACCCGGCTGCTGCCGATCACCGAGACTACCGAATCCGCAACCGTACCGGCAGATGTCGACGAGCCAAAGATGGAGACAACCACGTCGGCATGCTCATCGGCACCGAGGGTGCTGTTGCTGACGAAGGCGATCCGCTCGCTGTTGCCGGAACGGTTTCGACGCGAAGAACGCTTCCCGGAGGATTCTTCGCCTTCCGGATTGGTGGCGACGGCCACGGCTTCAGAATCAGTACCGGTCAACTCCCGTAACGGATTCTCAGTTGATTCCGGCTCCTCGCCTTCTTCGGCAGATTGCTTGGTGGGGGACGACTCCGTCACCGCGGTGCTTGTCGGGACAGCCGGAAGAGCGGGGTCAGCGACCGCCGCCGGCTTTGCAGGTGCCGCAGGGGCAACCGGTGGCGGCACCTCTTCGGTCTGGGCTTGGGCACACAGCAAACCACCCGCCGGCAGGCTGAAGGCCAGCAGAAGCAAGAGGCTTAATGATCTCAAAAGTTTCATGGGGAAATGCGCTTAGTTTTTGCGGTAAAGATAACGATAGGCGGCGGTACCAAGGCCGATGAAGGTCGCGTACATGGCGCCGATAAAGGCCAGGCCGCCGTAGAGCCAGAGGGACGGGATGTCGCCCACCAGTTGCTGGACAAAGTGCGCCGTCCAGCCGCCCGCCGCCACGATCCGGTTCACCCAACCCAAGCTCGCCCCCAGTTCGGTCGTGATCGCCTCGGCGGCTGCCCCCTGGGAGAACAGATAGAACGCCCCGACAGCCAGACCGGCGACCGCCATGCCCACGGCCAGGAATGCAGCCCGCACGGCGGAAGGCCAATAACTCCAGCTCTTATGGTACCAGGCCACGGTCGCCCGGCGTTCAATCTCGGCCAGGACCCTGGACTCGAGCGTATGCGGCGCCCGACGCGGGGGCAGCGCCCGCAGCTCGCGGTGAATCAGTTGTTCCAGTTTCTTCGGTGATTGGGTTTGCCCGACCGTGCGCGCTTCGACCGCCGCCTGCAGGCGTGCCTCGAAACCAGCGGGAGCCTTGCGCGGTGGCAGCGCCCGCAGCTCGCGATGGATGAATTTTTCGAGTTCTTCAGGTGTCATTTTATTGTTCATGGGGCACCTCAGGTTCCAAATTGTTCATGCGGCGCACCGCTGCGCATCAGGACTTTGGCGAGGGCTTCGCGCCCGCGCAGAATGTCGGTTTTCACCTTGCTGAGGGAAATGCCGAGCTTCTTGGCGATTTCCTCATAAGGCATTTCCTCAAAATGATACAGGACCAGGGGTATGCGCTGGTGGTCGGGGAGTTTTTCGAGCGCTCGCTCGACCCATTCCCGGCGTTCACTGGAGTCCACCCCGCTGAAAAAGGTGTCCGGTGCGGCAAATTCCACCTCCTTCTCCTCCCCCTCGTCGCTGCGATGCACGAGATCGGAGAAAAAGCTCCAGCGTTTCTTGTAGCGCTGGATGTGGTTGATCGAGAGGTTCGTCGCCACGGTCTTGAGCCAACCGCCGGCCGTTGGGCTGGAGCGGAGGTTGTCAAAGTGTTCATGCGCCTTGATGAACACATCCTGCGCTATATCCTCGGCCTGCGTCTCATTGCCGATGAGACGCACCGCCGTGGAATAGACCATGTCTTGGTAATTGCGCATGAACGTGGTGAAATCGAGCGGGGGCGTTACGCCCTGAGTTGAAGCTTGCACTGTGGGATCGTCATTCACGTTCAAAACACGGCAGCTTGCAGGCAAGTTGCAGGAATCTCGTACCACGCAAGCTACACCACGCCAAGTCCATAACCTTGCCGGCCATCTCCGCCGCACACCCAGTATCTCCGATTGAATCCCTCGGTCCCGGATTAGGTCGGCTATTGTAGCAAACGGCTTCCCAACTGCCCTTGCCTATTTATGACACAAGGGAAGAATCCGGGGAAAATCCCCCCAATGTCCGCGTTTCTCCCCTCAGACCCGGTCCTCGAATCCGCAATCAAACGCAAAGGCGACCAACTCTTCGCCCTCATGGACCAACAGCCGCCGCCGGCACTGTTTTCCAAGAAGGGCGCCTATGCGCGGCTCATGGAGTGGTCGATGAAGGACCTGGCATTCAAAACCCAACTCTTTCGCTTCGTCGACGTCCTGCCCACCCTTCATTCCTCCGCCGAGATCGTGCGCCATCTGCAGGAATACCTCGGCGACAAGGCCGTCGAGCTGAACCCCGCGCTGAAGGCCGGTCTCGCCGCTTCGTCCTTCGCCCCGGCCCTCGTGGCCACACCGGTCAAGGCCCAGATCGTGGACATGGCCAATCAGTTCGTCGCCGGCGAATCCGGCGAGGACCTCATCAAGCAGATCAAGCGCAACGCCAAGCTCGGCCTCGCGACGACCATCGACCTGCTGGGCGAAACCGTCGTCAGCGACGCCGAGGCTGATGCCTTTCTCCAACGCAACCTCGAGGTGCTTGACTCGGTTTCCAAGTTCTTCGCCCGCGAATCCACTCCCGCCTTCAGCGACCTCGGACCGCGGGGGCCGCTGCCCCGGCTGAATCTGTCCGTCAAGATTTCCGCGCTCACACCCGAGGTCCATCCCGCCGACCCGGAAAACTCCATCATCGCGCTGAAGGAGCGGTTCCGCCCGATCCTGCGACGGGCGGCCGAGGTCGGTGCGCTCATCAACTTCGACATGGAGAGCTACAAGCTGAAGGACCTCACGCTGGCGCTCTTCAAGTCGATTTTCGAGGAACCCGAGTTCGCCGAATCTCCCGCCATCGGCATCGCTCTCCAGGCCTACCTTCGTGATTGCGAACGTGACCTCCACGACCTGGTCGCGTGGGCGCGCAAGCACCAACGCCCGCTCAACATCCGTCTCGTGAAGGGTGCCTACTGGGACTACGAGACCATCCTCGCCCAGCAACGCGACTGGCCCGTTCCCGTCTGGTCGCGCAAACCGGAGTCCGATGCCAACTACGAGAAGCTCACGCTGTTCTTGCTGGAGAACATCGATCTCGTCACCCCGAACTTCGCCTCGCACAACGTCCGCTCCTGCGCCCACGCCATCGCCCAGGCCGAGCGCCTCGGCATCGACCCGCGCGCTTACGAGTTTCAGGCGCTCTATGGCATGGCTGACGAGTTGAAGCTTTCCCTGCTGAAAATGGGGCACCGCGTCCGCGAATATTGCGCCATCGGGGAGTTGCTGCCCGGGATGGCCTACCTCGTGCGCCGCCTGCTCGAGAACACCTCCAACGAAGGCTTTCTCCGTCTCAAGAACATGGGCGAAGCGACGAAAGAGGCGCTGCTCGCCAATCCGGTGAGCCTGCTGGAACAGCGCGACGGCCTGGCCCGGCCAGATGCGGTGGCGGCTTCGGCTCTCATTTTTCGCAACGCCCCCAACTCCGACTTCTCCCAAGCCGCCAGCCGCGACCGCCAGCGCCAGACCCTGGCGACTGTCACCGCCGAGCTCGGCAAGAAATGGCCGCTGATCATCGCCGGCAGGAAGATTGCCGACCGGGAGTACGTGACTTCGGTCAACCCAGCCAAACCGACCCAGATCATCGGGCATTGGGCCCGCGCCACCGTCGCCGATGCCGAGGCAGCGGTCAGCGCTGCGCGCGCAGCCTTTCCCGCATGGCGGGCCACGTCGGCTGACGACC
>Ga0066420_1000177_pt1 | contig 15678 bp, 11 predicted proteins | sample LakWasMet28_LOW6_2_FD_59547 | JGI IMG/M metagenome (GOLD analysis project Ga0066420, IMG submission 59547) | Freshwater sediment methanotrophic microbial communities from Lake Washington under simulated oxygen tension - Sediment Metagenome 28_LOW6 | ecosystem: Environmental > Aquatic >... | reverse complement strand
ATCAGGCGGTCGCGCAAGGCCACGGACTGGCGGAGGGGCACGGTCTGGTCGGCGTCGCCGTGAAACACCAGCATCGGGGGCATGTGGGCGTCGAGCTGGTGCACCGGGGACAGCGCGAGGGTGTCCGCCCCGAAACGCTGGGGCGTGTAACCGGTCTCCTGTGAGGTGTCGGATACGCTGCTGAACAGAATCAGCGCCGCGGGTTTGAGCCGGGGCGATTCATTCGGACTCGAACCGGGCGGCGCCGCCGTGATGGCCGTCCACAGCGCGACATGCCCGCCGGCGGAATTGCCGCCGACGGCGATGCGGGCCGGGTCGATGCCCAGGGTTGCGGCGTGCTCTTCAACCCAGTGCAGGGCTGCGCGACTGTCGGCCACCGCGGCCTGCGGAGGCGTATCGTGTCGGCCCCTGGTGCGGTAGTCCGGCGCCAAGCCCACCATGCCGAGGTTGGCGGCGAAGCGCGCCCAGAAGACCGAACTCGCCGGCGTGCCGGTGGTCCAGCCACCGCCGAAGAAAAACATCAGCGCCGGACGCCGGTCGCCCGCCTGCCAGCCGATGGGCTTCACCACGAATAGCCGCAGTGGCTCACCATTTCGCTCGGCGTAGACCACGGCTTCGGCCCCGGGCAGCGCCGTGGGCGTAGTTTCCGCCCCAAGCGACGCTGCGTGCAGGGCTGCGGCCAGCAGCAGTGCGAGAAAGGTTCCAAGGCGCAAGCGCCGGGGCAATGAATCGATCCGGTAAGGAGAGGAGCTTCGCGCACTCCAGCCGCTAATATTGGAGGGTCGGTCTCTCCGTTCGACAAGCTCAGGGCCCCGAGCCTGTCGAGGGGCTGACCGACCGCGGCTGGTCAGGAGACCAGCCCTCCAACGTTCGCCTGACGCTCCCACAACCGAGCCACGCCGGAGCCGTTCGACGTGCTCACGGTCCACGACCACCTCCGGGGGGATTGGCCCCAGGGGGGAAAATAGAGGGTTTACCCAGTCGCTCATGGATGGCGCACCCGTCAGCCCTTGCCGGCCTCCTCGTTGCTCACCGGTTTGAAATCGGGCCGGGCGTAGCGCTGCGTGGGCGGAGTGCCGACGGGGTTGTGCCGGTAGTCGTCGACGCCGCGGCAGAGGTAGGCCTTGAAATTCGGGTTCACCGAGAGGTCGTTCTTCACGTTGGTGCCCGAGTAGCGGATCGTCAGGCCGGCGCGGCGGCGGTCGGACGGGTTGGCGGGCGAGCCGTGGATGGCGCGGTCGTCGTGCAGGGAGCATTCGCCCGCCTTGAGGCGGAACTGCACGGCTTGGTCGGCGTGGAAGTCGCTGCCGTCTTCCAACTCGAGGGTCAGCACGGAGCTGGTTTCCTTGGAACGGCGGTGCTTGATGACGCCGCCGAGGTGCGAACCGGGGAGGAGCTTCATACCGCCGTTGACCTCGTCGACGTCGTCGAAGGCGAGCCACACGGTGACGGAATTGTGCGGGGCCATCGGCCAGTAATAGGAATCCTGGTGCCAGCCGACGGTCGACAGGGAGCGCGGTTCCTTGATGAAGAAGTTGCTCGCCCAGCAGTAGAAGTTCGGTCCAAGCACGCCCTCGACGAGGTCGAGGATCTTCGGGTTCATCGCGATCTCGAAGAGGTAGGTGCTCGTCTCGTGCCACTCGCGGATGTCCTTGGTCGTTTCACCCGGCCGGAGCAGGGCGAGCAGGTTGGGCAACTCGGCGTTGATGCGGGCCATTTCCTCCGGGGTGTAGATCGGAGGCAGGCCGAGGAGGTAGCCGTTTTCGCGGTAGTCTCGTTGTTGGGAGCGGGTGAGCTGGTGGGTGGGGTTCATGGGGGTAGGGGTTTAGACAAAGAAAGCGTCCTCGAGCATCAGCGAGAGGCAGTGGTAGACGGGCAGATGGTACTCCTGCACCCGGGGAGTTTCCCGGGCCGGGACGCGGATGCTGGTGTCACAGAGCCGGTGGAGGCGTCCGCCGTTTGCGCCCGTCAGGGCGATGGTGTGCAGGCCGCGGGCCCGGGCGACGGTCACCGCGTGGCCAACATTGCGGGCGTTGCCGGACGTGCTGATGGCGACCAGCACATCGCCCTTGCGGCCGAGCGCGGAGGTTAGCTGTGCGAAAGCCAGCTCGGGATTGACGTCGTTGCCGAAGGCGGTGGTCGCGGCCGGGAAACCGGTGAGCGGAATCGCCGGCAAGGCACCTTGCAGGCGACGGGCCACGGCCGGCGGCAGGCCGCGACGCTCGCTCGCGGACAGCGGACGCGGGTGGGAAAAACCCTTCAGCAGTTCGCCCGCCCAATGGTCGGCGTCCGCCGCGCTGCCGCCGTTGCCACACAGCAGCACCTTGTGTCCGGTGCGAAAACTGCGGTGCAGGGCAGCGTAGGCCTCGACGATCGAGTCACGACAAGCAGCGAGCTCGGGCAGGCGTTGGATGAGTTGCGCGAGATGATCGGTGGGCATGGGTACAGGGGGAGGAAGGAGCAAGGAGAAGGGAGGAAGGAGAAGGGAGTGGAGAGTGAGCTGTGAGCAGTGAGCGGTGGGCGGTGGGCGGTGGGCAGAACCTAAATACCAATTACTAACTACTAACTACTAGCAGCCTTAAACTTAAACTTGGAACTTCAACTCATGCGAGCGGGAGCGAAGCATGGATGGCGACCGCGATAGCGCCGTGGCTGCCAATGGTGGCGCCCAGTTCGGCGGGCACAATCTGGCAGGCGGCGAGCGCGTGGGGCAGGGCCTCGCGGGCGAGGGCGGTGCGCATCGGCGCGGTGAAGAGGTCTTCGCAATGTCGGTAGAAGCCTCCGATCACGATTCGCTCGGGATTGTAGGTGTCGATGAGCAGGGCCAGCGCCTCACCCAGTTTGGTGCCAGCCGTCTGCATGACCTCAAGCGCCAGGGCATCCCCCCGGTGTGCCGCTTCGGCGATCTGGCGGGTGGTAGTCTGGCCGTCGTCGCCCATCCAGGCGGGCGGCGGACCGCCCCGGTCGGACACGATCCGGGCGGCCAGGCGGGCAATGCCGCCTCCGCTGCAAAAGCCTTCGAAGGAGCCGGCCTTGCCGAAACCCACTGGACCGTCGGGGGCGAGGCGGAGATGGCCGACTTCGCCTGCATCGCCGGTCGCGCCTTCGTAGAGCTGGCCGTTCAGGATCAGGCCGGCGCCCATGCCGGTGCCCGAGGTGAGGAAGATCATGTGTCGGCAGCCGCGTCCGGCGCCGAAGCGCCATTCAGCCAGCGCGCAGGCGTTGGCATCGTTCATCAGCAGCGCGCGGGCCCCGAAGCGTTCGGTCAGCTGTTCGCAGATGGCCACACCGTGCCAGCTGGGCGACAGATTGGGCGGCGACAAAATGACCCCGCTCTGAGCATCCAGCGGACCGCCGCAGGAAATGCCGAGGAGGGTGTCGGGTTTCACGATCCGAGCGACCGCTTCGCACAGGGTGGCGAAGGTCGGGGCGAATTCGCCCGTCGGGATGCGGAGCATTTCCTCCAGTCTGCCGTTCTTCACGCGGCTGACCGCGCACTTGGTGCCGCCGATGTCGAAGCCGATCACCTTGCTCAGATCGATGCCCGCCGGGGCGGCGAGGACGGGCGGTTCGGTCGGGGGAACGGGTGCGGAGGGATTCATGTGCGGATCAGCCCAACAGCACCGCGCCAGTCTGAGCGTCGTAGACGGTGGTGCTGCGGGCGGGCAGGGTGACGGACAGGGTCTTGCCGCCGGGCAGATGCAGTTCCCGTTCCCCGCCCGAGAGCGTGTGGATCATCAGCAGGCCGTCGCCCAGCGAGGTGGCGTCATCGTGATCGTTGATGACGTGACAGCCCGCCCGGCGGCCGAGCGCGCGGAGAATGCCGGGGGCAACCGGCGAGAGGGCGAACGACCACCAGGTGGCGGTGTCCGTACGGAGCCAAGCGGCGCTCGTCTGGCCGTCGGCCCAACGTCCGATCGTCTGGGCCTCGGGCACGGTGTAGACCGACACGTGCTTCGGCGCCTCGAGGGTTTGCTGCTCGACAGCGCCGTCGAGGGCGAGCGTCGACACGGGCGTATCGGTATCGGATCCAGTGGTCGGGATACCGCTGAGCGCCGCCGCCAGGTTGCCGCCGATCTCGCGGCCGTTGCTCCAGCCGACGTAGCCGGTCAGCACGACATGGCGTCCGCTCGCGGCGACCTTCGACGCGATGAGCTGTCGCTGGGTCTCGTCGAGCACCACGGTCGAGCCGAAGATGATCAGTTTGAACGGCGTGAGGTCGAGGGTGGCGAGTTCGCCGATGAGCGCTTCATCGAAGACCAGACCGGAGTGATAAAGCCCCTCCAAAAGACCGTCCATGCCGCGTCCGGTAAATGGATTGGGTCCGGCCGGCGGCTGGTCGCCGAATTTGAAGCCCTCGAGCGACCAGCGTCTGGCCACGGTGTGGCAGAACGACCAGGGATCGTGAATGACGAGAACATCCGGCCGACGCAGGAAAGGTTGGTCGTGCCGGGCCTGGGCGACGCGGCGGATTGCCTGAATTTCCGCGGCGAGCCGCGGGTGGTCCCACCAACCGACGTTGCCGTGCGTGGCGAAAGCCGGCGTGCCGGCCACCATGCCGAAGTCGTACCACCATTGACCGCCGCCCCGCAGGACAGGCATGAGGGCATTGCGGCGCAGCATGGCGATGTCGTCCTCCAGCGTGGTCTTGAAATGGCGGTCCCACGGGCAACCCACGAGGAAAGTGCCGTGGTCGTTCTCATCGAGCCAGAGCTTGCCGGCCCGACGGACCGCTCCGGTGATCCCGCGACCGTGGCCGGAGCCGCCGAGGGCCCGCACGCCGTCCGTGTAGGAAGCGGGCGAGCAGAGGCAGTCGAGGTGCGGCGAGGCGAGGATCTTGTCGTGCGCGAGGTGGCTGCCGGCGGCGTTGCGGCCGAATTGTCCGTAGAAATAGCCTTGGAACGCCGCGGTGACCACCGGGCGCGGCCACGAGCGCTTCACGTTCGCCGCGAGGGCGAGCAGGGTGTCCGCCATCGTGGTGTGTAGCCAGGTGAAATAGTCGATGACGTCCTGCTGCTTCCGCGGATCACGCAAAGGACCGAGGTCGGCCCGTTCGCGGGCCGGCGAGTCGGGCGGCAGAACGTCGTCGATTCGGATGCCCGCCTGGTGCCAGGCGGTGGCCAGGGCCGCATCCGAGCCGTAACGCTCGCGCAACCACTGTCGAAACGACCGCGTGGCCGCGCCGCCGGTGTCAGGATCGTGATGCAGGAAACCAAACTGGTGCCATTCGCCGTACAGGCCGTTGGCGAGTTGGATCGAAAACACGGCTCCGCCCTCGGGCGTGGCGCCGAGACGGGCACAAAAATCGGTCAGGTGGCCTTGGGCCCAGTCCAGCCAGGGTTGGGAAGCGAAACTGGCGCGCAACGGGCGGCGCCCGTCCTCGCCCAAGGGGCGGCCGAGTCCCGAGGGCAGCGGATCCTCGATGGTGGTGTCGGCGTAGCCGAAGCACTCGTCCCGGTGCGCCTCGCACCAGGCCCGCGGGGCGTTGACATGGAGCCGGAGCATCACGGCGGCTTCGGGACACTGGCTCACGATGCCGGCGATTTGCTTGCGGGCCAAAGTGAGGTCGAGCGTGTTGTCCGCGCCCAGCATCTGCTCGAACCAGATATCGACCTGAAAGAGGCGGACGCCCTGCTGGCCGAACAGGAAGATGTTGCGGGCCGGCACTTCCTCCCAGGTCCAACGGGCGCCAGGGCAGTCGCTCAGCGCGTAGATCAAGGGCGTGTGCGGAACGCCATTGAGCAGCAGCGTCGGACGACCGGAGCGCATTTCAACGGTGGAGGAGAGGGGAGGGCGGGGCATGGGGGACAGGGGGAGAGGGGAGGAAGGAGCAGGGAGAAGGGGGCCCGTTCGACGCGACTGCGTCTTGCTCAGGGCAGGCAGGGGGCAGGGAGGCAGAGACCTCGTTTAAGTCGTAAGTTTAAGTTGAAGTAGGTCAGAAGCGGAAGAACTATGACCCGCCTGCGCTGGAGCTTTGGCGCGGCTAGGCGGTGAGCAGTGAGCGGAAACTATGCAGTGAGCGGTTAGCGGTGAGCGGAAACAAAATACCAATTACCAATTACTAACTCCAAACTACGAGCAGCCCTTCAACTTAAACTTCTGACTTCAACTCGCGCGAGTGTGAGCGCGGGTGGCGCGAAGCGACGGGGTGTGTGGGTTTACCTGCGTGGAGTGAGGTTTCTATTTCATCGTTTAGGATTCAGCGTGACGGGGGTGGCGGTGGGGCGAAGTGGGTTTGCCAGAGGCCGACGATGTAATCGGCGCCCATGGGTTCGAGGTCCTTTTCCCACCAGTATTCACGGGGTTTGGCCTGCGAATAACTGCGGTAGCCTTCGCGGGCTTTGAAGAGCATGTCGGCCATGCCGACGGCCATGCGTTTTTCGACCACGTCACCGCCCTCGGTGGCACGCCATTCGCCGAGGAGTTTGAGGGTGGTTGCGATCGGGATGTCGATCATCGCGCCCTCGAAGGCGTAGGCGAGGCTCGTGCGCATGCCGTCCCAGTCGGTGCTTTCAAACTCCTGCAGCATGCCCATCTGGCCTTCCCACGGGGATACCGTGGCGGCGGAGGCGCGGTTCATCAGGCTGGACGAAAAGTCGGGTCCGGCATGCACGACCGTGCGCACGGCCTTTGAGTAGAGCCGCAGGGCCTGACCGCGGTACAGGAGCCAGGGTTGGCGCAGGGTGTCGCCGCCGAAGCTGAAGCTGTTCCGCACGCCGGCGCCGCGGGTGATGACGCCTTGGGCGAGAATCTGTTTTTCCGAAACGGCGATCGAGCCGCCCTTCATCATCAGGTCCTTGATGGCGGGGTTCCAGGTCCAGCAGCGCCGGATGTTCAGGAAGTTCGCCGCATCAAGACGGGCGATGAAGCGGTCGAAATCGAATTGTAGGAAAAAGGCGTTGAGTTCGTCGGCGCCGAAATAGAGCGAGGCCGCGATCATCACGCCGACGTAGCCTTCGACGTGGTTGGGGTTCCAGCTCTTGTGGAAGAGCGAGTAGCCGTCGATCAGGACGTAGTAGTCGTTGTCGTCGTCGAGGCAGAAGTGTCCCGCTAGCGCGAGGGCCTGCATGAGCAGGTCGGCGCGGGCGTGCTCGTCGGCGCTGAGCTGGTTCCAGACGGCGGGAGTGCGTTTCGCGAGGAGCAGGGCGTTGGCCGCGACGTCATGGGTCCAGCCGCCGATGCCGCCCTGGGACTCCGGTTCGCGCGTGCTGCCGTCGGGGTAAGGTTCGGGAGTGACGAGAAAGAACCGGAGCTTCTCGGCCAGGTGCGTGGCGAGCGAGCGACCGTCGACGACGGCCTCGGGGTTTTGGTAGGCGGCGGCCGCCGTGACCTGCAGGGCGAACGTCTCGGGGATCTCGCGCATGCGCTGGTGATCCACGAATTTCCACCGCGGGGCCTTGGTGCGGACGGCGCGTTCGACCAGTGCCGGCGGGAGGCTGGGGAGGGCGGGGCTGGCGAGGGCGCCGGTGGCGAGCGCCAGCGAAAGCAGGCAGAGAATCTTTTTCATCATAACGGTTGGGATTGGGGTTGCGCGCCCGCTGCCGAAATACGGTGCAGGGTGCCGTGCCAGGCGACGTTGCTGAGGGTCGCGGCCGGATCGAAGGCTTCCAGGCGGGAACGGACGCGCAGCGCGTCGTGTCCGCACTCGAGTCCAAAGATATCCAGCACGACGGTTTCCAGAAAATTGCCGGCGCACAAAATCGCCCAGTCGTTGATGTAGGGCCACTCGGTCGGGGCCTTGCGGGCGCCGTCGGCGATTGTTGGGGCGTAATTTTCTACGAAGTGGGCCTGGGCGTAGGGACCTTGTCGGGTGGAGCGGGCGAGGCCCGGGAGCCACGCCTGCAGAACATCGGGGCGGCCCGCCTTGACGAGCGCGCTGGCGGCGAGCGACACCCAGCCGGGATAGGAGCCGTTCCACTGGTGATCGGGCCGGAGCGAGAAGCCGATGTCCGCGTCAAGCGGTGACAATGCGGCCATCCAGGTCGGGCTCTGCAACTCCTGCTGGAAGAACCGCAGCATCTCCGCGATCTGGGCGGGCGGCAGGTCGGCTACGAGGAAATTGAGCACGTGCACGAAGTCCCATGCGTGGCGGACCGGCACGAGCGAACCGTCGGGCCGGCGGCACTGCCAGTAGCCCCCGCCCGGGACATAGAGCTTTTGAATGCGTGGGATGAGGGCCTTGGCTTCGGCGCGGAGACCGGTGGGCTCGGTGGTTTCGCCCAGCGCGTCGAGCAGGTCGGCCAGCTCGCGCAAAATCCAGACGTTGGCGGCGTTGAGCGAGGCGACCTCGTGCTCGTAGGTGCCGACGGCTTCGAGGAGGCTGTTGCGGTCGCCGTAGTCGGCGAGGCCCGAACCCCGGTCGAGGCGGCGGTAATGCGCCGCGAAGATCCGCAGGTGATCCAGGACAGAACGCGGTCCGGCCATCTGGCCGAGCCAGGCGCGGTCGCCCGTGACGCGGACGTACAGTGTGATGAGCCGGGTCATCGCGTAGTCGTTGCAGGAATACCAGTTTCCCGTGCTGTCGCCGCTGACGTATTCGGTGCCGAAGCAGCGGTGCACATCGCGTTCGAGCCAGCGGGCGACCGTTGTCTTTACGCAGGCCGGGTCGAGCCAGATGAGGAGCAGCGCCGTGAGGGACCAGTCGTTGATGAAACTGCTCGTGGCCCAGTAGCGCGGCATGAGTGTGACATAGCTGCGGCCGTGCGGCGAGGCCGGGTGCTGACGTTTGAAATAAATGACGCCGATGATCGCGGTGAGATAGAGGGCGCGCAGGTCGGCGTTGGTCGTCTCCAGCAGCGGCAGGTGACCGCTGTAGCGATCATTACCCGGAGTGAACACCGCGGCGATCTCGGCGCGCCAATCCGCCTCGGCGGCCGCAAAGGGCGCGGCCGGGTCCGCCCGCCAGCGGTCGGCCAGGGTCAGGACTTCCGCGGCCGTGCTGCCGATGGCGGTGAAGAAAATCAGTTCGCGGGTTTCGCCGGCGGCCAGCTGCCAGTCGAAGTCGAGCCACGCGCCGTCGAGGCGGTCTGGGCGTGGGCGGGCGATCTGCACGGCGCAGGCGGGGCTGGTGCGCGAGGTGCAGAGCACGCCGTCGGCCTGAGCCGTGGGGTCCACGCGATTGCGGACGCGGGATGACTCGGGCGGTGTGCCTTCCCATGGCGTGGTCGAGATGGCGGGGCACTCGCGGGGCGAGTAGGGCGTTTTCCAACCGGTCGTCGAGTGGATCACGCCGTCGCCGGTCTGGATGCGCAGCCGCGCCGGACGGGTTTGCCCAGCAGAGTTTGTGATCTTCAGCGAGCTGATGACGGTCTGGGCGCGCACGCCCATGACGGTGACGGTGGACAGGTGGAAGCCGTCGTGTTCCATCGAGCGCTCGATCCGGTCGGGTTGCCAGACGTAGGCGATGGGCAATCCCGCGGTGAGCAGGCAGCAATCGTTGAGCGTGAGCGGGCCGAGCCGGCTCTCGCCCATCGAGTAGGGGGCGAAGGTGAGATGCTGGACCGCGAGGACATCGGCGGCGGCCTGGACGCAACCCAGGAAATTGGTGAGAGCGGGCGGATTGAAGAACTCCGCCTTTTGCAGGACCTGGCGGGCGCTGCGGAAGGCTTCAAGCGGAGGGAGCGAAGGCATGAAATCAGGGCGTCGGTCGGTCAGTCGGTCCGGGGCGGGAGGGCCAGTTTAGCGGAGCCACTCGTCGCGGTGTTGCGCGACGAAATCGTCGTCGATCAGGTCGGAGTAGGCGGCGCTGACGCGGGTCAGCTCCTCGGCCTGGCCGGGGGAAAGCACTTCCTTGGGGTTGAGGCAGAAGTTGGTCTCGACCAGACCTTGGCGGCGGAGAACCTCGAGGATACCGGGGATGCAGCCGTGGAACCGGTTGGCGGCGTCGAAGAGCGCGGCGTTCATGTCGGTCACCGCGTTGGCGCGGGCCAGCCAGCCCACCTCCACCTGCGGGGCTTTCGCCGCAGCCTGGATGTCGCGGAACAGCTCGACCGCGGCGTGCGTCCACACGCCCCAGTGACCGAGCAGGCCGCCGACGATGCGGCGCGTGACAGGGCGACCGTTGACGGCGAAGGTGAACGGCGTGAGCAGGTCGGTGACGATCGTGTCGTCGTTGCCCGTGTAGAGCGCGATGTCCTCGCGGCCGGCCGCGGCCACGGCCCGGATGACGTCGATGGTCTGGTAGCGGTTGAAGGGCGCGATCTTGATGGCGATGATCTCAGGAATCTCGGCAAAGCGGCGCCAGAAGGCGTGGCTGAAAACGCGTCCGCCGACGGCCGGTTGCAGGTAGAAACCGACGATGGGGATGACCTTCGCGACCGTCGCGACGTGGGCGAGGATCGCGTCCTCCGGTTCCGTCTTGAAAGCGGCCATGCTCAATAAGCCGGCATGATAGCCCAGCGAACGCGCGAGTTCCGCCTCGGCGACGGCCTGCGGGGTCAGGCCGCAGACTCCCGCAATGAGGGCGACCTCACGCGGGCGCTTGGCGAGTTCGGCGCGGGCGGTCTCGGCCGCGAGTTCCAGCACCGGGCGGAGCAGCGCGTGTTGCGGATCGCGGATCTCGAACTGGGTCGAATGTACGCCAACCGCGAGACCGCCGACGCCAGCGGCGAGCTGGTAGCGGGTGAGGGCGCGTTGGTGTTTCTCGGAAAATTTCCGGTTGCGATCCAGGGCCAGCGGGTGAGCCGGCATCACGTGGCCGGCGAGGAAGTGAGCGCGGAGGTTCATCTCAGAATTTCCCGTCGCGGGCCTCGAAGTGGGTGGGTTTGCCCAGCAGGCGGCCGCCGGCCTGGATGTGGGCGGTGATGAGGTCCATCATGGTGGCCACCGAGGTGGTGGGTGGTCCGAAGAGCCGGGTGGATTCGCTGGCGTCGGCGAGCCAGGCAGTCGGGGCCTCGGTGCCGGTGAACACGGGAGCGCGGTCGAGGCGCAGACCGAAATCCTCCGCGAGGCGGCGGATGCTGAGTTTTTCCGGACCGGTGATGTTGAGGATCCGGGGCGGACTGGCCGTGTGGGCGAGGCATTGGATGGCGCGGGCACAGGCGTCGCCCTGCCAGATGCAGTTGAGCCAGCCCATGGTGAGTTCGACGGTTTCGCCGCGGGCGACCTTGAGCGCGAGGTCGACCAGGACGCCGTAGCGCAGTTCGACGGCGTAATTGAGCCGGTAGAGCAGCACGGGCGTGCCGTATTCGCCGGAGTAGTGGGTGAAGACGCGCTCGCGGCCGACGCAGGTGCTGGCGTATTCGCCGAGGAAGGTAACCGGCTCGCGCTCGCTGGCCCCGGGACCGGTGACAGGGACGAAGGGATAGACGCAGCCGGTGGAGAACACCACGAGCCGCGAGTCGCGGAAACGTTGCGCCACCAAGGCGGGCACCACGGTGTTCTGGATCCAGGTCAGGCCGGGGGCGCTGTCGGTGCCGAATTTCTGTCCGGCCAGATAAAGGACGTTGGACGAGGCCGGCAGGGCGGCCAGCGCGGTCGCATCGGCGAGATCGCAAGGGATCGTGCGCACGCCGAGAGACTCGAGTTCGCGCCGGGTTTCAGGGCGGCTGAACCGCGACACGCCGAACACCGCCGTTTCGCGCCGCCCGGCGGCGTCGAGGGCGCGACGCAGCATGACGGCGGTGGTCGTGCCCATCTTGCCACCCACGCCAAGCACGGTGAAATCGCCGGGCAGCTGCGCGACGGCGGCGGTGACGTCTGCCGTGGGAGTGGACAACAGCCATTCGATCTCGTGGTCGGTGGTGGGCAGGGGGCTCATGAAATTTCAGACGGAGAAAACGTGCAGTGGGTACTTGTCAGCGCTATTTCCCTCCAGCACAGTGGCCAAGGCCAGCGCAATCCCACTGAAATTTCATGCGAATCATCGATGTCCATACCCACCCGATTCTGCGCGATGACCGGCGCGGCTGGCTGGGCGCGCAGGAACTGATCGCGCGGGCGCGGGCCCACGGCATCGCGCACCTCGTGGTGCTGGGTGATGTGCTCGCCTATGGGCGTTCGCCGACGGCGGATCAGCTCCGCAAGATCAACGACGATACATTCCGATTGATGCAGGCGTATCCGGAAGGTGTGACCGGCTTCTGCCACCTTAATCCGACCCTCGGCGAGAAAGCGGTGAGGCAAGAAATTGAACGCTGCGTCGCGCGCGGGTTTCGTGGGCTCAAGCTCGAGATCGCCAACAACGCCCGGGACGCGTGCATGCGGCCGCTGATGGAGGCGGCGCAGGCCCATGGACTCGTGGTGCTGCAACACGCGTGGAGCATGACGAAAATCCGGCAGCGGAGCTTTCACACCGACCCGGAGGATGTTGGCACGCTGGCGCGGCGGTTTCCCGAGGTAAGGATCATCATGGCGCATCTCACCGGTTGCGGGCCCCGCGGTGTGTTGGCGGTGAAGGATTGTCCGAACGTGTGGGTCGACACCTCGGGCGCCGCCCCCGAAGCCGGTATCGTGGAGTACGCGGTGGAACAACTGGGCGCCGAGCGTGTGCTCTACGGGTCTGATGCACCGATCCGCGATTTCGGCGTGGCCATCGCCCGCCTCACCGGTTCCCGGCTCGACGCGGGGGCGAAGCGGAAAATCCTCCACGACAACGCACGGACGCTGCTGCAACTCCCATGAACACCTTTGACGCCAGTGCCTGGATCGGCCGGTGGCCTTTCTCCTTCTGTGACGCCCACACGGCGAAGTCGCTGCAGGCGCATTTGCGTCAGCACGGCATCGGTGCCGCGCTCGTTTCCCCGCTGGACGCGGTCTTCGCGCCCGAGCCGGGTCCGGCGAACCGCGACCTGCTGCGTCAGACCCGTGGACTGAAAGGCTTGGAGCCCGTGCCCGTGATCAATCCGGCGCTGGCGAACTGGTGGGAAGAAGTCGCGGTTTGCGGCGCCGATGAGCGCGTGCGCGCCGTGCGGCTTCTGCCGAACTACCACGGCTACCGGCTGAGCCTGCGGGCGGTCGATGAGTTGGTGGAGGAGCTGGCGGTGCGCGGGTGGCGTCTGATTGTGCAGATGCAGCTGATCGACGCACGACACGAGTTTCATGCGCTGAACCTGAAACCGGTCCCGGCCGAGGCCCTCGCGATGCTTCTGCGTCGGCATCCGGCGCTGGATGTCCTCGCGAGCGGGATGCTGCGTCCGGATATCCTGAAGCTGGCGCCGCGTTATTCCCGGTTGTTGTGCGATCTGTCGTTCGCCGAGTGGTTCGACACGATTGAAAACCTGACGGCGAAGGTTTCGGTGCGGCAGCTGGCCTTTGCCTCGCACACGCCGCTGCTGATCACGGCGGCCGCGCGGGCCAAGCTGGACACGTCGACGTTGTCCGCGGCGCAGAAGCGGGCGGTGGCGTCGGGGAATCTGGCGCGGTGGTGGGGGCGGTAGATAGGCGCGGATTATTGGGTTGGTGGAAACTCTCCACACACCCCGGCGCTGCGCGCCACCCCGCTTGATTCGGATCCATGCCGTTCAAAGAATCGGAATCGCGCATAACTTATTAATCTCCACGGTCAGCTTCTGAAAAATCGCGACTGCAATGCAGTTCACCTTTAAGTATTCAGTCTATCGGGAAATTTTAGATTCAGCCACATGAGACCAGCTAAGTCTTAGCATGGTTGGTATTAATCAGGTGGGCCGGCAGGTCCCTCTGCCGGCGATCACTGTAGTGACAACACGAAGGTCAGCAAACGGGCACAGGGACGTGCCCGTCCACCTATCGAGAATCGCATTAACAAGTGACACTGGCCGCTGCCAGATTGCGATGTTCCCACACACCCCGCCCTGGCGGGCACCCCTCTTCCTAGAGGGGATTTCAAGACACTGTGATCGGTTCCCCTCTATCATGCGGGGCTTGTCGGGCCATAGCCTTGGCGACGGCCGATGCCCGATAGGGCGGGGTGGGTTGGCTTCTTGCCGAGAAGCGCGTCCGGGAGGGCGCGCTCCACCTGCGGTCAGGCGGGCGGGAAGTTCTTCACGTGAAGGCGGAGGGCTTCGGCGAGCTCGACGGAGGAGTAGGGTTGGGCGTCGGAGGCGGCCGCGCAGTCGAGGATCTCCTCCAGCTTGCGGGATCCGGAGAGCACGAGCGAGACGTGGGGATTGGCGAGCACCCAGCGCATGGCGGCGGCGGCGAGGGATTTGATTTCACCGCGCACGAGCAGGGCTTTGTAGCGGTCGGCGGTTTCGACGCGTTCGATGATTTCCTCGCGTTTGTAGCGGGCGTTGAGCGAGCCTTCCGGGAAGACGATGTCCTTGGTGAAGGTGCCGCCCAGAAAGCCGTTGGCGAGTGATTCGCGGGCGACGATGCCGATGCCGAGCTGGCCGAGTTCGGCGATGAAGGTCTCGGTCTCGCGGTTCATCAGGCTGTAGACGATCTGCACGACGTCGATGCGGCCATCCTGGGCCCAGCTCCGGCACATCTCGCGAGTCTGTTCGAAGAGTGAGATCGAGTGGCCGACGGTGCGGACCTTGCCGGAGGATTTCAGTTTCTCCAGGGCGGCCCAGACATTGTCCTCGATCTGCTCGGGTCCGAACGGGGAGTGGAAGAACAGCACATCCAGGCGGTCGGTGCCGAGGCGGCGGAGACTTTCCTCGACCGATTGCGTGACGCTGGTGGCGTTGAAGTAGGTGTTGAGGTGCCCCTTGGTCGGGTAGCGGCCGAACTTCGTCGCAATGCAGACGCGGTCGCGATCAGCCCCGAGCGCCTGGCCGAGCACCTTCTCGGCGATGCCGTCCTCGTCCTTCGTCCCGTAGAGCGGCGCCGTGTCGAAGAAGGTGATGCCGGCGTCGAGGGCGCCGCGGATGGCGCGGGTGGCCTCACCGGCGCCGACGCTGCCGTAGACGGGCGAGCCGAAGGCCCAGGTGCCGAGGCTGACTTCGCTGACTTGAATGCCGGTGCGGCCGAGAGAACGGTATTGCATGGAGAGGGAGAGGGGGAGGGAAGGAGCGGGGAGAAGGGAGCGAAGAGCGAGGAGCCAGAAGGGAGGAAGAGGAATTTGAAAACTGAAGGCGGAATGCGGTTCTCTATGTTTCTCGCGGGTGGTGGGGCGGAGAGTGACGGAGGGACGTAATCAGGTCGGCAGGGTGGCGAGCGTGGTGGTGATGAGCTGATGGGCCGAAGTGACGAAGGCCTCGGTGTAGAGACGGCCTTTTTCGGCGGAAGCGGTGCGGGGGTCGGGGCCCCAGACGGCGTCCTGCGCGAGGGTGGGTTCGCGATCAGAGGGCAGGCGGCGGAGGTCCACGCATTCCGGGTGGGTGTGCATGAGGAAGGAGATCTCGCCGAGGGCGGCGTGGTTCACGATGACGAGGTCCGGCGGGACGAGATCGGTTTCCGACGTGGCGATGGCGCGGACGGCGGACTGGCGTTCGTTGAACTGCCGGGCCTCGTCCTTGATGATGTCGTAGTGCGGCTGGCCGACGTGGCCGCAGAGGATGAAGATGACGCGGAATCTCTCGTCGGCCAGCTGGTCGAGGTGCTCGGCGACCAGCGTGCGCAAGGTGGTCTCCTTGAAATCGAGGGAATGGCGGCGGTGCGGCAGGTCGGGCACGCGTTTGATCGTGTTGGCCGCGACGTAGACCGGCGGCAGCACGAGGCCACCGGCGCGGGCGGCGAGGGCGCAGCACAGCCCGTGGGCCTTCAGGCCGTCGAGGCCGACGGCGGCGTGGGTGCCGTGATACTCGAGAGCGCCCC
>Ga0066420_1000173_pt1 | contig 15986 bp, 15 predicted proteins | sample LakWasMet28_LOW6_2_FD_59547 | JGI IMG/M metagenome (GOLD analysis project Ga0066420, IMG submission 59547) | Freshwater sediment methanotrophic microbial communities from Lake Washington under simulated oxygen tension - Sediment Metagenome 28_LOW6 | ecosystem: Environmental > Aquatic >... | reverse complement strand
GAATTCAAGGACGATATTGCTTCTGATTTTGATTATGAACCTACTTTTCGAATAGCAGAAACTCCTTTTTTTATTTCCAATGAATTGAAATTACAAATATTAGAAGGTTGTTTCGACATCATAAAATTGATTCAACAGAATGGATTTAAAAAGCTAACAGATAAATCATTAGAATTAAATCATAAAGTTCCAAACGAAGACGAACACACCACTTTCTTGTCCATCGATTTTGGAATTTGCGAAGAAAACGGAGCCGTTATTCCAAAATTAATTGAGGTACAAGGTTTCCCCTCTTTGTACAATTACCAGATTAATTTATACGAAAAATTCAAGAATCATTATCCGTTTCTAAAGGATTTGACGCCGTTCATCAATGACATAACTCCACAGGAATATCTCCAAACGCTGGAAGAAGTAATTTGCAACAATCACCCGAAGGAGAATTTTGCGTTTGGAAAAAAGACGCCGCCGCTCCTACTCTACTCTGCAACTTGGTGAGATTGAGCCGTGGCGAAATGATTGGCGTAAAATTCAATAAAGACAAGGGATTGGGTTGGCGGGACTTTGGGGTTATTTGAGAGGTAGGGAATTTATTTCATAAATAATTTTAGTTTTTATTGTTTATTAGTAAAATTTGTCCGTAAATTTGTCCGTATCCGTAAAAATGTCCGTAAGATGATAAATGTGAAATTCTACCTTGATAAAGCTGATAAAAACAATAGATATCCTATTCATCTTGTTTTACATCAAAAAAATTCAAAAATCAAAGTTGCAACTGGCGAAAAGATTTTGAAAAAGGATTGGGATAACAAAAATCAATTGGTAAAGGATTCTGAATATTCACATAAATCAATTAATAAATTTTTGAATTTTCTTAAGCAAGAAGTTGAAAAATATTTTGAAACTGAATTGCACTCCAATTTTACAGATAAAAAAATCAAGGAAAAAATAACTTCTCTGGTTAATAGCCGAAGAGAAAACACAGATATAAATATTATTTGTGAACCTCCAGCAGAATACGAAACAAAATCTAAAGTAACCTTTGTCGATTTGTTTGCTGGGGCTGGTGGCTTTAGCGAAGGGTTTCTTCAAGCTGAATATGGAAACAAATATTATGATTTTAGGTTAGCGAGTGATATTAATGAAAATTGCGAACTTACACATTTGGCTAGATACAATTATCAACTTGGTTTAGATGCTGAATTTCTTCGTCAAGATATAACTGAACCCGATTTTTTAGATAATTTCTTAAAAAAAATAGGTCAGAAAGAAGTTGATATTGTTTGTGGAGGACCACCTTGCCAAAGCTTTAGTTTGGCAGGGAAAAGAAAAAAGTTTGATAAAAAAGATGATTTATTCGCACATTACTTAAAAGTAATTAGACAATTGCGTCCCAAATATTTTGTTATGGAAAATGTCAAAGGGATTTTGACAAAAGAACAAGGCAAGATTAAAGAAATGATTCTTCAAGAAATCAGATCAATAGTAGATTTAAAAGAATTTAGCCAACTGATACATTTCGTTGCCCAACTCAAAAAAAACGAAATTGAAAATTTTTTTATTTTGGAATGTTACAACTTGCGTTTACAATTTGAAAAAGACACTGACAAAGAATTAGATATTTTAAAAAACAGTTACATCAATAATTTAGAGAATAAATTTAGATTATTAACTCCAAAAATTGTTGATTACAAGACCAGCAAAACCGATAAAAACATAAGTACTATTCGTCACGGATTCAATCTTTTGAAACGTGTTAAAGAATTGGAATATATTAGGAAAAGAGTTATTAATGAAAAATCATTTTCTAATTTAGACAATGATTTTTTTGCGGATGATTTTGATTTGTTTTTAACCTCAATTGAATCTGAAACAATTATTGAAAAAATTCATTCCGCTTTTAATAATTTAAAGCCAAATACAGCTTTTTTAGACGATGTACAACAAATAATTACTGCACTTGAAATATTTGATTATTCTTTTGATGAATGTGTAAAAGGATTAAGTTCTTTTGTAGTAAAGTCAAATAGGGAAAAAGAATTTGAAACTATTTTATCTAAAATTAGACTTTATAATATTGAACAACCCTTTGTAGCATTAGCATCAAACTATGGAGTTCCACAAAATCGTGAAAGAGTTTTATTTATTGGCTGTAGAAAAGACCAAAAACTTATAAATGATATTCCTGCTACTGTAAAACATAATGAAAAAGTTAATGTTTTTGAGGCTATTTATGATTTGGATTTTGTTGGAAATGATGATGAAAAATTCAATTATGAAAAAATAGATTTAAAAGCACAATACAATGGTTCAACTGAAAAAATGAAAGCATTAATCCAGAAAAGAAATATAGATGGAAAACCTAATAAAAATGATGGATTAAGTTATTCTGAATGGTCAAAAAATGGAAGATTAAACGGTCGATTTGTAAATGCAAAGAATCCTTTTTATGTGAGAAATTTTGAAGAACTTCAAAACGCATTAACACACTTGGTTGCTCCTTTGCAAAATCATAAAACAAGTAAACAAAATGAAGATGTAATTAAAAGATTAGATGTCATTTTAAAATCTGGAAATTATGAATCTGCAAAAGCGAATCTTAAAGAAATTGGTTTAGAATCAGATAAAAGAAGTTATACCGTTTTAAAACCTGAAGGACAAAGTTCTACAATTATGACAATTGCAGACGATTATATTCATTATTCAAATCCAAGAGCATTGACAGTAAGAGAAATGGCAAGACTTCAATCATTTGATGATTCTTTCGTTTTTCAAGGAAAACGTTCAACAGGTGGAAATAAACGTAAGTTTGAAGTTCCTCAATATACTTTGGTTGGAAATGCAGTTCCTCCATTAATGGCTAGAGCAGTTGCTTTGGAGATTTTGAAGAATATTAAATAGTAATTACCAAAATTTGCTTAACATTTTTAATTCTTCAAACCATTCTTGATATGACATAACTGTTTTGCTTTTTTTGAGTCTTTCGTCTATTGCAGAAGAAATAATTACAAATTTCACACCATTTCTTTTTGCCTCTTCAAGTTTGTTATCAGTTAAACTTGAAGCTCCAAGTTTAGTTCCAAAATTACTATTGCCAATTGCAGTACAAGCTCTGTTTCTAGTATCGTGAGGCATTTGTGCAAATGTTAGGCGAAATCTATCATTGGATGTTGTTTGACAAGCTACTGCACAGCAATTTTTAGGTTCTTCTTTATATGATTCTAAATTAGGAAAGAAAAAATCTAACTTACAACCTGTCTTAAGTACAAATTCTCTTTGGTAATCTTTTTGAAATGTGAAACCTCTTTTTAGTAAAAGATATGATATATGGTTCATCAAGCTGGAACCGGATCGAGAGACTCTTGATTGTCTATTAGAATCTGCTAAAGAAACTATTACATTCACTATTCCGTTCAATATTTTTGTAGGTTCTGAATTTAATAGTGGAGAATTTTTGTATTCATCAATGATCTTTCTTACATTGGGAAATGCACTTTTACTAGCTTCATTATCTGCGAATTCAATGAATTTCTCTGTGATTTCTTTCTGCATCTTAAGAAATATTTCATATTCTAACATTAGTAGATTATCTAATGCTAAATCAATATTTGAAAAATCATTTATTGTAGATTCAAATTCCTTTTGAGCCAATTCGGCCATAACTAAAGTTTGAGGTAAGTGCCTTTTTCGAATTATTTTTATTAAACCTTTTTCTCCTTGTAGTTCTATATTAATTTGGAATAATCAATCTCCATTTTATATTTTCTTAATCTATTGTTGTTAAAAAAATTCTATATTTCTTTCAAATATATAAAAAACATACTACAAATTGTTAGAAGTGATTTTAAAATTTGAAATCAATCATTTTTTTAAAACTAAATAACATAAAATTCTATTCCCTACTCTTCCCCACCTCCACATAAAAATCCTTATCCACTTCCACTTTCAAATCTTTCGCAGTTTGAGGTAAAATAGTCCATTCTGCTTGAGGTTTTAGCCATTGTTCTTTTCCGTTCAAGGTTACTTTTACAGGAATATTAAAACCAGAAACACAATTTATCCAGCGATACTCCAGCTTGTTATCTTTGAATTTATATTCGAAAGTTGGGATTCTGATGTCTCTCAAATATAGGTCGAAAAACGGAGCTAAATCAAGTCCAACGTTTTTGCTTAAATAATCCTCAATTTGTTTTGTAGTGACAGTTTGGTGGTAAAAAGTGCTGTTCAAACCTCGTAAAATCGTTCTCCATTTTTCGTCGTCATTTACGATTTGGCGCAGCGTGTGCAGCATATTGGCACCTTTATAGTACTTATCGGTACCTTCAGATTCGTTATTTACATTATAGTTGCCAATAATTGGATTAGCATTTTCAATATTCTTCCTAACGCCTCTTACATATTTGTTTCCGGCTTCTTTTCCGTAATAATATTCAACAAAAAGACTTTCAGAATAATTGGTAAAACTCTCGTGAATCCACATATCGGCGATGTCTTTGTAGGTAATATTATTGGCAAACCATTCGTGACCCGATTCGTGAATTATAATAAAATCAAATTTTAAACCCCAACCCGTTCCGCTCAAATCGGTTCCTTTGTAACCATTTTTGAAACCATTTCCATAAGTGATGCAACTTTGATGTTCCATCCCTAAATAAGGTGCTTCGACAAGTTTATAACTGTCTTCATAAAAAGGGTATGGCCCAAACCAATGTTCGAAAACTTTCAACATTCGTGGGACATCCTTGAATTGGATTTTGGCTGCAGCCAAGTTATCTTTCAAAACATAATAATCGCAATCCAAATCGCCTTTTTCTCCTGCGAAAACTTCGGAAAAAGAAACATAATCGCCTATGTTTATATTTACACCATAATTGTTAATTGGGTTTGACACATACCAAGTGAAAGTTCTGGTTCCATCCTTCAAATCTACTACGCTTTGCAAACGACCATTAGAAACATCCGTCAAATTCTTGGGAACATTGACGCTGATGAGCATATCATCAACTTCGTCGTACATATGATCTTTGTTGGGCCACCAAACACTGGCTCCCAAACCCTGACAGCTTGAAGCAATAAATGGTTTTCCTTTTGCATCTTTTTGCCAAGTAATTCCACCATCCCAAGGCGGACGAACAGCAATTTTAGGTTTTCCCCCATAAAAAACAATGACTTCTTTTATTTCTCCAACATTTTGTGGAGCAACAAAATCAATAAAAAAGGCGTTACCATCTCTTTGATATTTTAATTCCTTGCCGTCTTGAGTTACTTTGTAAATTTCCATTGGCTTTTGCAAGTCAATTTGCATCCGGTTGTAAGCTTCTAAAACTTGATAGCGAATGGTATTGGATCCAGAAATCGTGCTATCGGCAGGATTTACCTTGATGTCAAGATGGTAATATTTTACGTCCCACCAGGCTCTCTCCTTGGTAATACTTCCTCTCAAAGTATCCTGATGCGTGAAAATTTCCTGAGCGTTAATGCTGTTGGAAACAAAAAATGAGATAAAAATGATGCTAAAATATTTTTTCATAAATTAACTTTTTAATACTTGTCTATAATGGTGTCTAAAGATTTTTTGCGGCAAATTATACTAATTTCACAAATTAAAATAGGTGTTTTTTATGTTTCCAAATTATTGAATTCGCCCAAATATTATAAATTTTCGATGAATTTAGTCAATAAATGAACTCCATAAGCGGTGGCGTGTTTGCTTTTTGCAAATTCATCGTCTCCAAAGGCAACTCCGGCAATATCAAGATGTGCCCAAGCTTTGTGCTCTTCGGTAAAATATTCCAAAAACTTGGCAGCACTTATGGCTCCTGCAACCGGTTTCCCGCTGTAATTTTTCACATCGGCAATATCGCTTTCTATGTCTTGTTTGTAGCAATCCCAAAGTGGCAAAGGCCACAAACGTTCCCCAATCGCATCACCGGATTCTTGGAGTTTCTTTGAAACAACCTCATTATTGGTAAACAATGCGCAACATTCATAACCAAAAGTTCCTACGGCACTCCCCGTCAAGGTTGCAATGTCAACAATATATTCGGGTTTGAAATTCTTGATTAAATACGATAAACCATCGGCCAAAACCAATCTTCCTTCGGCATCAGTATCAATAATTTCTATTGAATGTCCGCTGTAACTCTGGATAACATCGCTAGGATAAAATGATTTTGCATCTACAGAATTTTCGGCACAAGGTACAATTGCGGTGACTTTCACGGGTAATTTCAAATCTGCAATCAGTTGCATTGCCCCAAAAACTGCTGCTCCACCAGCCATATCACATTTCATATGCAGCATTCCGGAAGTTTTTATATTCAGTCCACCCGTATCGAAAGTAATTCCTTTTCCCACCAAACCTATGTGTTTCGTTTTGGCATTGGCATTTTCGGGAACATAATTCATAATTACAAATTGTGGTTCGTTTTCGCTTCCTTTTCCAACGGACAAAAACGCACCTAATCCTGCTTTTTTAGAAGCTTCAAAACCTAAAATTTCAACCTCAAAACCGAAATTCTTTCCGGTTTCATTAGCCCAATTGGATAAATATTTTGGTGTAACTTTATTAGGAGGTAAATCGACCAAATGCAAAATTTCGAGTTGGGCATTGGCAATTTTAATTGCTTTATTGGCAGTTGTCTCATAATTATTTTTGGAAACCAATTGTAGCACAAAATCTGTATTCAGAAACGGATGCGCTTCTTTTTCCTTTTTATAATGGCCTAAATCATAAGTTCCCAACAGCATTCCAGAAATGACAGCTTCTACAGATTCCTCAGAAAATTGTTCCGGCAAAACCAGAGCCACATTGATGCCAAGGGATTCTTTTTGTTTCATCGAAATTCTACGAAAAGTGGTTTTCAACGATTTATAATCGATCTCTTTTCCCAAGCCAATAAAAATATAGGTGTTTTCGGTTTTTTCAGCCAAATAATGGGTGTCTTTTTTTCCATAGAAAACTTTGGAAGAAATTTCTAATTCTCCAAAATGTATTGGAACTAGACTTTTCACATAGGTTTCATAAACCGGAATTAAAATCGTTCCAGAAAATCCTTCTAAACTTTGTATTGTGTTTGTTTTCATAATATAAATTGTCTTTTGTATTGAAAAAAGCCCTTCAATTGCCTTTAAAATTCATCGTGAAATGTAAAATATACGGCGAAAAGGATTACTTCATTTTGTAATAAATAGTAAATATAGTGGATTGCTTTTTGAAATAAAAGAAAAAAGAAACCCAATGATAAATGAATTATCCATTGGGTTTTATGTATGAAAATAAACTAAAAAATTGTTGCTACTTTTGGCGGCTTTTTAATACGTTAACGACATCATTCAATTGAAATCCTTTGGCCTGCAATAAAATGAGATAATGAAAAAGTAAATCGGCACTTTCACTCAAAAACAAATCGTCGTTATCATCCTTGGCTTCAATTACGACTTCCACGGCTTCCTCACCTACTTTTTGTGCAATTTTATTGATTCCCTTTTCAAATAATGAAGCTACATAACTTTTCTCTGAATCCGCATTTTCTCTTCGAAGCGTGATGGTTTTTTCCAATTTAGAAATAAATCCATATTCTTGATTATTAGCTTCTTGCCAGCACGTATCTGAACCTGTGTGACAAGTTGGACCTTCTGGTTTTACTTGTATCAAAAGCGTGTCATTATCACAGTCGTTTTTGACATCTACCAAATTTAAAAAATTACCGCTTTCCTCTCCTTTTGTCCAAAGTCTTTGTTTAGACCGACTGAAAAAAGTTACTTTTTTGGTGTCCAAAGTCTTTTGGTAGGATTCTGCATTCATATAACCCAGCATCAAAACGTTTTTGGTTTCGCTGTCTTGAATAATTGCCGGAATTAATCCGTGTGCGCTTTTTGAAAAATCTATGTTCATTTTAATTTAGGATTTAAGATGTTCGATTTGGGATTTTTAAATCCTAACTTCGATATTATTATTTTTTAATTCTTTTTTTAATGTCTTAATTTCAATTTCCTTGAAATGAAATACGCTTGCCGCCAAGGCTGCGTCGGCTTTTCCCTCTACAAATGTATCTACAAAATGTTTAATATTTCCAGCTCCGCCAGAAGCAATTATGGGAATATTTACTAATTCTGAAAGCGTTGCCAATGCTTCATTGGCAAAACCGTTTTTGGTGCCATCGTGATTCATTGAGGTAAAAAGGATTTCTCCAGCTCCACGCTGTTCCACTTCTTTTGCCCAATCAAATAGTCTAATTTCCGTTGGAACTTTTCCTCCAACTAAATGCACCATCCATTCACCTTCAATTTGTTTGGCATCAATGGCCACAACCACACATTGACTACCAAATTTTTGTGCCAAATCATTAATCAATTGCGGATTTTTTACCGCCGAAGAATTAATAGAAACCTTATCGGCACCATTTTGCAATAAAGCTTCAACATCCGAAACCGATGAAATTCCACCACCAACAGTAAATGGAATATTAATCGTTGCTGCCACTTTTCGAACCAAATCAATCAAGGTTTTTCTTCTTTCTTCCGTTGCCGAAATATCAAGAAAAACCAATTCGTCAGCACCTTCATCCGAATAGATTTTGGCCAATTCCACAGGATCGCCAGCATCTCGCAAGTCAACGAAATTGATGCCTTTTACGGTTCGACCGTTTTTAATATCCAGGCAGGGAATTATTCTTTTTGTTAACATTTTTATTGTTTTTATGTTGTAGAGACGCACTGCAGCGTCTCTACAGTGCGTCTCTACCGTGTGTCTCTACGCGATAATATATTGTTCCAATTGTTTCAACGAAATTCGGCCTTCATAAATCGCTTTGCCAATTATCGTTCCCTCACAACCCAAATCAGCCAGTCTTGGTAATTCATCAAAAGCGGAAATTCCTCCTGAAGCAATTAATTTAATTCCTTTGGCTTCCGCTAAAATCTTGGCATATAAATCAAAACTTGGCCCTTCGAGCATACCATCTTTGGCAATATCAGTGCAAATTACGTACTGAATTCCTTTGTTTTGATAGTCCTGAATGAATGGCACTAAATCTTCATTTGAATCTTCTAACCAACCCGAAACTGCTACTTTTTCGTTATTAGCATCTGCACCCAAAATAATTTTATCAGAGCCATATTCAGCAATCCATTTTTCGAAAATAGTTCTGTTTTTCACGGCAATACTTCCTCCTGTTATTTGGTTTGCACCACTTTCGAAAGCAATTTTTAAATCAGAATCTGCTTTTAAACCACCGCCAAAATCAATTTTTAATTTAGTTTGTGAAGCTATTTGTTCCAATATTTTATAATTGACAATTTTACTGGATTTTGCGCCGTCAAGGTCAACTAAATGTAAGTATTCTATTCCGTGTGCTTCAAATTCTTTGGCTACTTCCAAAGGGTTTTCATTGTATATGATTTTGGTATTGTAATCGCCTTTCGATAAGCGAACACATTTTCCTTCTATGATGTCTATTGCGGGAATTATTCTCATTTTTAATTTATAGGTTTATAAAATTAGCCAAGATTTGTTCTCCAATATCACCGCTTTTTTCAGGATGAAATTGGGTTCCATAGAAATTATCATTTTCCAATGCAGAAGAATATTCCAGTTCATAATTAGTTGTGGCAATGGTTTCAGTACAAAGGGGAGCATAAAAACTGTGTACCAGATACATATATTCGTTTTCGGCAATTCCTTTGAACAAGTCTGATTTTAGATTGTAAATTTGGTTCCAACCCATTTGTGGCACTTTCACTTTTGGTGAAAATTTCACAACATCCACATCAAAAATTCCCAATCCTTTTGTATTTCCCTCTTCCGAATAGTTACACATCAATTGCATTCCCAAACAAATCCCGAAAACGGGTTGTTTTAATGTTGGAATCAAGGCATCCAAACCACTTTCTCGCAACATCTTCATAGCGGAACTCGCCTCTCCTACTCCAGGAAAAATTACTTTATCGGCTGATTTTATTTCATCCGGATTATTGCTTAAAACCGCTTTATATCCCAATCTTTCGATGGCAAACATAATGCTTTGAATGTTTCCTGCTCCGTAATTTATGATTACAATATTCATTAGTTTAAAGTTTCAGGTTTCAAGTTTAAGGTTTCCGTTCCAACAACTTGAAACTTTAAACTTGAAACTAATTTACAACATCCCTTTCGTACTTGGCAAAATCATTTTCTCCGTGTCTCGTTTTACGGCTACTTTTATCGCTTTGGCGAAAGCCTTGAAAATAGCTTCGATTTTGTGATGTTCGTTCGTTCCTTCTGCTTTGATGTTGATGTTGGCTTTTGCTCCATCCGAAAAGGATTTGAAGAAATGATAGAACATTTCCGTTGGCATTTTTCCAATCAATTCTCGTTTGAATTCGGTATCCCAAACCAACCAATTTCTGCCTCCAAAATCAATGGCTACTTGCGCCAAGCAATCATCCATTGGCAAACAAAAACCGTATCTTTCAATACCTAATTTATTTCCTAATGCTTTGGCAAAAGCTTCTCCCAAGGCAATTGCTGTGTCTTCAATGGTGTGATGTTCATCGACTTCGAGATCGCCTTTTACCAGAACCTCTAAGTCCATTTGACCGTGGCGCGCGATTTGATCCAACATATGATCGAAAAAAGCAATTCCGGTTTCGATTTTGCTTTTTCCCGTTCCATCCAGATTTAAATTGATGAAAATATCAGTTTCATTCGTTTTTCTTTCAATGGATGCGGAACGGTTTTCCAACTTTAAAAACTCATATATTTTCTGCCAATCGTTAGTTTCAATGCCAATAAAACCTTCTAATTCCTCCCGTTTAGACACTATTTCACCAGTTCCTAAATTAGTGTTATCATTGATAAAAATGGCTTTTGAACCCAAGTTTTTAGCCAATTCCACATCGGTTAATCTATCTCCAATCACGAATGAATTGGCTAAATCGTAGGCATCGGAAAAATAGGCTGTCAATAATCCTGTATTTGGTTTTCGGGTATTGGCATTTTCGTGTGGAAAGGTTTTATCAATAAAAACATTTTCGAAAACAACACCTTCATTTTCAAAGGTTTTCATAATAAAATAATGAACTGGCCAGAAGGTTTCTTCAGGAAAAATGGACGTTCCTAAGCCATCTTGATTGGTAATCATAACCAATTCGTAATCTAATTCTTGAGCGATTTTACTCAAATAAGGAATACATTTTGGATAAAAAATCATTTTATCAAAAGCGTCGATTTGTTCATCGACTGTTTCTTTAATAATTGTTCCGTCTCGGTCAATAAATAATACTTTTTTCATTTTTATACTGATTTTAATGCTTCGATTAATTTTGTATTTTCTATTTCAGTTCCAATTGTCAAACGCAGACAATTGTCACATAAAGGTTGCGTTGTTCTGTTTCGAATTACGATTCCTTTAGCTATTAATTCATTGTATCTTTTATTGGCATCATCTACTTTTATAAGGATAAAATTAGCTTCGGTTGGATATATTTTTTCAACAAATTTAATATCAACCAAAACTTTAAGTAATTCCTCTCTTTGCTCAATAATTGATGCTATTTCAGATTTAATTTTTTCTGGTTCACTTAATCTCTCCAAAGCTCTTTTTTGGGTTAATTCATTCACATTATAGGGTGGTTTTATTTTGTTTAAAATCGAAATTATTTCGGCTGAAGCATAACAAATTCCCAATCGAATTCCTGCCAAACCATACGCTTTTGAGAGTGTTTGTGTAATTATTAAATTTGGATATTCGTCCAATTCGTTCATCCAGCTTTGCTTTTTGGAGAAATCAATGTAAGCCTCATCGATAACCACCAATCCTTTGAAATTCTGTAACAAATAGACCACGCTTTCGTCCGAAAATGAATTGGCGGTCGGATTATTTGGTGAACATAAAAAAATTATTTTTGTATTTGAATCAACAGCTTGCAAAATTTCTTCAACTCTCGGTTGAAAATCTTCAGAAAGCAAAACTTCTCTATTTTCAACGGCATTGATATTTGCCAAAACACCATACATTCCGTAAGTTGGCGGCAAAGTAATTACATTGTCCACTTTTGGTTCACAAAAAGCTCTAAAAATTAAATCCAACACTTCATCACTTCCATTTCCAAGTAAAATTTGATTGGGTTTTACATTTTTTAGTTTGGCTAAAACCTTTTTTACATTGCTTTGTTGTGGATCTGGATACCGATTTACGCCATTTTCGAAGGGGTTTTCATTGGCATCCAAGAAAATCATATCGGCAGTATCGAAATCCTCAAATTCGTCACGTGCCGAAGAATAAGGTTTCATCGACTTGACATTTTCTCGAACTAAGTTATTTATATCGAAATTTTTCATTTTTAAATTGTGTTGCTATTATATACTGGATTTTCTCCATTTATATAACATTGCTCGCTTACGATTTTCAATATCGTTAATTTTGAACCCTGTTATATCTTCAATTCTATAAATTACTAATCCTTCATCTTCACCAAGTTTTCCAATGCAATGAAAGATAAAATCAGTTTCAGAAACTTCAATAATAAAACCTGAAAAATAACTAGAATTAATTTCCAAACTTGTTATTTTATCTAAATTTCCTTCCATTTGTTTTAGAAGTTCAAATTGCCAATCTTCATTTTCTATAAGCAAAACATTAGTTTCATCTTCTTTTTCTAATTCGTTTGAATAATCAATCACACATTGCATTACTTTTTCATATTCATCATTAAAATCAACACTTTGAATATCTGAAATTTGAGCGATGATTATCCCATCTTTTTTACCATATTTAGTGTAATGCTGAATTTTTACTAAATTTTCATTATAGTCAATTACATAGCCACACCAAAATCCTTCATCATCATTGTATTTCCACAATCCAATAAGTTCTTTGTTTAGTTTTGACCTTTCTAATATCTTATTAAATATACTCATCTTTATGATTTATTAATATTTTTTTAATAAATACCTACAAGGTTTTAGAAACCTCGCAGGATGCTAATCTTAAAGTAACCGCATTTTTGTGAGCTTGCAATCCTTCGGCTTCCGCCATAATTTCAATGGCTTTGCCAATATTTTGTATGCCTTTTTCTGATATTTTTTGGAAGGTCATCGATTTGGTAAAACTATCCAAATTCACTCCACTGTAATTCTTGGCATATCCGTTGGTTGGCAAAGTATGATTCGTTCCCGAAGCATAATCACCGGCACTTTCCGGAGTATAATTTCCAATAAAAACCGAACCAGCATTGGCAATATTGTTTACAAAATAATCTTCGTTTTTGCTACAAATAATAAAATGTTCGGGGCCATATTCGTTGATTAATTCCAATGCAATAGTGTCATTTTCGACAAAAATAAGTTTGGAATTGGCAATGGCTTTTTCGGCAATGGCTTTTCTTGGCAAGACTTCCAATTGTTTTTGAACTTCTTTTTCCACATCGTCAATCAATATTTTTGACGTAGAAACCAGAATTACTTGGCTATCCGTTCCGTGTTCGGCTTGGCTCAATAAATCGGAAGCTATAAAAGCTGGAACGGCAGTGTCATCGGCCACAATCAACAATTCAGAAGGTCCGGCAGGCATATCGATTGCCACGCCAAATTGTGTTGCGAGTTGTTTGGCCACAGTTACAAACTGATTTCCAGGGCCAAAAATTTTATACACTTTTGGAATTGATTCCGTTCCGAAAGTCATTGCTGCAATGGCTTGGATTCCTCCTACTTTCAAAATTTTTGTAACACCACATAAATTGGCTGCATACAAAATAGCTGGATTTATATTCCCATTTTTACCTGGTGGCGAACATAAAACAATTTCGTTGCAACCGGCAATATTTGCGGGAACTGCAAGCATCAAAACTGTTGAAAACAAAGGTGCAGTTCCTCCGGGAATGTACAAACCAATTTTTTGGATGGGTCTTTTTTCTTGCCAACAATTGACACCTTCGGTAGTTTCTACAACAACTTTAGCTGTTTTTTGGGCAGAATGAAATTTTTCTATATTTGATTTTGCCAATTGAATGGCTTCTTTCAGTTCTGAAGAAATAGTTGAGTTTGCATATTCAATTTCAGCTTTTGAAACTTCGATGTTTTCGAATTTTACACCATCGAATAATGAAGTGTATTTTGCAACTGCAACATCACCTTTCTTTTGAACTTCCTTGAAAATCTCTTTCACGGTAATTTCAATATCTTCAATTGTTTGCGTTGGTCGTTTTAAAATAGTGGACCAAGTTTCGGGTTTTGGATTGAATATTTTGTTCATTTTATTTTATTTAAAGATTAATGATTCAAAAATTAGAGGATTTTGACAATAATAACTCAAATCTTCGATTTTTGAAAATCGTACTTTATAAAACCATTTTTTCTATTGGGCAAACCAAAATCCCTTCGGCTCCGGCTTCTTTTAATTGATCGATAACATCCCAAAAAGTATCTTTATCGATTACTGAATGAACGCTGCTCCACCCTTCTTCCGCCAATGGCATAACAGTAAGACTTTTTAAAACTGGCAATATTTTGCCAATAGCTTCAATTTTTTCGTTTGGAACGTTCATCAAAATATATCTAGATTTTCGGGCTCTTAATACTGATTCGATTCTAAATTGAAGCGTATCAATTAACTTTTGAATTTCAGGAGTTACCTTTGGCGAAACCGCTAAAACCGCTTCACTTTTGAAAATTACTTCAACTTCTTTCAAATTATTTTTAAACAAAGTACTTCCGCTGGAAACAATGTCCACGATGGCATCGGCAAGACCAATGTTTGGTGCGATTTCAACCGAGCCCGAGATTTGGTGAATGTCAACTTTCATCCCGAATGAACCAAAATAATCAATAACAGTATTTGGATACGAAGTAGCAATACGCATGCCGTCTAGATCCTTAATTGATTTATAATCGAAATTTTTGGGAACCGCCACAGAAACTTTACATTTAGAAAACCCAAGTTTTTGTGCAACTTTAATGTTTTTTCCTTTTTCGACTAAAAGATTATCACCAACGATAGCGGCATCTACAACGCCGTCTATCAAATATTGGGGAATATCGGAGTTGCGTAAGAACAAAACTTCTAAAGGAAAATTTGTTGCTACGGCTTTGAGTTGGTCGTTTCCATTATCAATCGAAATTCCGCAATCTTTAAGGATTTGGATGCTTTCTTCGTTTAAACGACCTGATTTTTGAATGGCAATTTTTAAAGTACTCATTTTTTTAAATGTTTATTGTTCGTTGTTTATTGTTTTGTTTGAGCACAACGATTTTTAAATAAAAAACCCGTTTGATGTACTCAAACGGGTTTTAGAATATGATGATTTACACGCATATCATTAACACATCGCTTGAGAGCAATAATGAAAATGATGGTGATGCAATTGAATTGATAACATATTTATTTAATTTGATAGTCCTTTTATTGGGTGCAAATATACTTGAAAATATATTTATAAAGCAATATTTAATTTAACTAATTAAATATTTGTTGTTAAAAAAAGCTGTTTATCATTTTAGACAAACAGCTTTTAAAAAAATAAATCTAATTCAATTATAAAGATGGTCCAGCCGCTACTAAACGTTTTCCATCTTCGGTGTTAGTATATTGTTCAAAATATTTAATATAACGAGAAGTTAAATCTATAGCTTTAGCCGTCCAATCTTCCTTATCTTTATAAGTATCTCTCGGATCAAGAATGCCTTCGCCCACGCCTGACAAGAATGTTGGAATTGTTAAATTCAAATTAGGCACTGTAATAGTTTCGGCTTTATCAATTTCTCCACTAATAATAGCATCAATGATTGCTCTGGTATTTTTCAAAGAGATTCTTTTTCCTGTACCATTCCAACCTGTGTTTACTAAATAAGCTTTAGCTCCGTGTTCTTTCATTTTCCCGATTAATGTTTTTGAATACATTGTTGGGTGTAATGTTAAGAATGCTTCACCAAAAGCTGGAGAGAAAGATGGTTCTGGTGCAGTAATTCCTCTTTCGGTACCAGCTAATTTAGAGGTATATCCACATAA
>Ga0066420_1000135_pt1 | contig 20041 bp, 16 predicted proteins | sample LakWasMet28_LOW6_2_FD_59547 | JGI IMG/M metagenome (GOLD analysis project Ga0066420, IMG submission 59547) | Freshwater sediment methanotrophic microbial communities from Lake Washington under simulated oxygen tension - Sediment Metagenome 28_LOW6 | ecosystem: Environmental > Aquatic >... | reverse complement strand
AAGATCATCCTGAACAATGCATTATTCGAGAAACAGAAGAAGAAACAGGTTATCGCCTTACAAAAGTTCATAAAGTTTTTGAAAGTTATATGTCGCCAGGTGCTGTTACAGAAATTTTATATTGTTTTGTTGGACAATACAACGAAAGCATGAAAGTTAGCAACGGTGGTGGTATCGAACACGAACAAGAAGAAATTGAAGTTTTGGAGCTCCCTTTTGATGAAGCTTATTCAATGATTGCGACGCTGGAAATCAAAGACGCAAAAACAATTATGTTGTTGCAATATGCCAAATTAAACAACTTAGTTTGATTGAATTAAATCAAAATTTTAATCGAAAATTTTACTAAATTTACTTAAACGATTTTAATTTTGAAAAACAACAAAATAAAACATTCTACTCTTCACGAAAAACCGGGAATTTTTCCGCCGGAAATTGTCAGTTCAAATGCTGTCAAGCAAGTTCAGCAATTTAGAAAAATACAACCTTCTTCCCAGGAATTGATTGATGGTATTTTATCAGGAAATATTTCTGCTTTAAGTCGTGCAATTACTTTGATCGAAAGTACTAATGCAAACCATTTAAAGAAAGCAAACGAAGTGATTAACACCTGTTTGCCACACGCCAATAAATCGATTAGAATAGGAATAACCGGTGTTCCAGGCGTTGGAAAAAGTACTTTTATTGAAGCCTTTGGAAAGTATTTAACTTCTCAGGGGAAAAAAGTGGCAGTCCTTGCCGTTGATCCAAGCAGTTCAATTTCTCAAGGAAGCATCCTTGGTGATAAAACCCGAATGGAAGAATTAGTAAAAGATGCAAATGCATTCATCAGACCCTCGGCTTCGGGAGAAACTCTGGGTGGCGTGGCTCGAAAAACTCGTGAGGCAATTACGCTTTGTGAGGCTGCGGGGTTTGATACAATTCTTATAGAGACCGTTGGCGTTGGCCAAAGCGAAACCGTCGTTCACAGTATGGTGGATTTCTTTTTACTTTTAAAAATTACTGGAGCCGGCGACGAGTTACAGGGAATCAAACGCGGAATTATGGAAATGGCCGATGCAATCGTCATCAACAAGGCCGATGGTGATAATGTTAAAAAGGCAAATTTGGCTAAAACCGAATTCAACAGAGCATTACATTTATTCCCTGCCAAAAAATCAGGCTGGACACCTATAACCACAACTTGTAGTGCAATTACTGGTGATGGAATCCCAGAAGTTTGGAAAACCATTGAAAAGTTTCTGGAACTTACAAAAGGAAATAATTCTTTTTTTGAAAAAAGGGCAGTCCAAAATCAATATTGGATGCTGGAAACAATTAACGAACAATTGAAAACCAATTTTTATAATCATCCTGAAATTCAGAAACTTTTGAAAAAAAATAAAAAAGCGGTGCAAAATGGCGAAATTTCTCCTTTTGCAGCCGCTCAAATTTTATTAGAAAAATATTTTAAAACTTAGTCAAAATTCCTCTTTAACGAATATTACTCACAGAATTTTTTACTGTATCGTGTTTCGTTTTTAAAACTCCGTTTTCCACACTAAAACCTATGCGAACTTGAGTTTTTAAAGTGTCTTTTAATCCCGATGTAGCTTTTTCGACTATAATAAATGTTAATTCATATTCCCCATCTTGTAATTCCAAAATTGCATCAGTTTCGTCATCTTGAATTTTCATAACCGTTTTTCCTGAATCAGTTTTTGCCATTTTTCCAGTGGCCGCATAAGAAGCCGCAGCTGCTCCACCACCTGTGCCACCAGCTAAATTACCAACGCTAGAAACTGCTGCCGAAATGACTGCTCCGCCTGGCAAGGCTCCGCCCAATAAGGATGCGCCCTGAGATAATGCACCGCCAGCGGCGTGTAGACCAGTATTTATTTTTTTGCTAAAATCGCGACTCTCATTTGGAGATAATTCATTGATACTTTTGTCAGCTGTATTCACTCTGTAACCTCCATTAGAAGAAAATAAAACAACACAACCTCCTTCAACTAGAGTGACATTTATTTTTCCGGAATTTACTTTTTCGCCAAATGTAGCTCCTTGAGTCTGTTTTGGAACTGTAACATTCATCGAAATTCTGTTTGGCATTCCGCCGTTTATATTGTTGATACTTTTTCGGTTTACCATTGTTTCTGCGATTGCTTTTACATCTGCTTCATTAGCTGTGCTTTCAATTTTACCTCCTTTTATGGAGCCATCCCAACCCTTTCGTTGAGTTTGATCAGAAGTGGTTTCAATTTCAGTTCTTCTAATATCTGCTTTGTCAATCCCTCTATTTTCCGAAGCAGAATTAACCATTGGAATACATTCGCCATTTTTCATCACAAATCCATCAGGGCAACTTATTGAATTCTTCAAAACGGCATCATTCCAACTCAGTATTCCTGAAAGTGTTGCGCCGCCAGAAGGAACCGTAATAATAACACTGCTGTTTTGTTCATTAATGGTATAAATATTTCCTTTTATACGTTTTGATTTTACACGTATTTCCGAATTATCCAATGTCAATTCAACACCCGAACCATCATATTGATAGGTGCTTTTTGGATAATTCATTTTTATTAGCCTACCAATGACAGTTTGTAATTGGTCTTGCGGAAAAGAAAGTTCATATTCCCCTTGTTCAAGTTGGGTAGAGAAACCGCCGTTATTGTCAGTGTTAACAATGATAGCGCCACCACCTGGATTTTTTTTAACTACAATACCTATTCCAGGAATCGGGTTGCCTGCAAAACTATTTTGTGCTACTAAAAGGAAAACGATACTAATTTTGAAAATTGTTTTTAAATATTTCATCTTGTTTAAATTTAATGGTTATGACAGTATATCAATAGAGGTAGGTTTTTGTTACCCTTGTTTTCAAGTTTTATTAAATATCTTTTTAGACTGAAATGTTCTAAAAGTTGATTTGTTAAAACTACAACTATTTTCATTTGAATGTTGTATTTTTTTTTCAATCAACCAAAAACCTTTGGAAATAAAATAAAAAAAGCTGCAAATGATGAAATTTCATATTTTGCAGCCAGTTAAATTTTGTTGGAAAAGTATTTCACTCCTTCTCGTAACGCTCCATTTCCCTGTCATAAAATTCATTGGCAAGAACAATTAATCCTTCCATTTCTGCATTTAATTCGGCTTCGTCAAGGTCTTCGGCTTCTTCCATAAATTCGACTTCATCATCTTTTAGATTGATGATAAACCTCGGATAATCAAGATGAATGATAAAAATATCTTCGGGAAAATCAGTGTTGTCTCCAAGTAAAAATTTTGGTAATTCCATATTTATATATTTAACCGCAAAGTTCGCAAAGTTATTCGCAAAGTTTGCAAAGTTTATTTGTTTCTATTTATCCGAAAGAATAACTGGCGCACTTCCTTTTCCCATAAAAATGATTTTGGTATTTGGCGAAGTGGCAATTTCTTTTTGTGCTTTTATTTGTTCGTATTGCAATTGTTTATCTGTTAACCCCATCGAGATAATTCTTTGATAATCAGCAATACCTTGTGCTTCTACTCTTTTTCTTTCGGCTTCTTGTTTTTCTTTTTGCAAAACAAACTGCATTTTTTGTGCATCTTGCTCGGCATTAATTTTACTTTCGATTGAAGCTTTCACTGAAGGTGGAAGATTGATGTTTCTAATCAATAATTGTTCTAAAACCAAACCTCTCGCTTTAAAATCGGCTTCGATATTTTTGAAAATTCTATCTTGAAACTCATTCCTTTTTGTTGAGTACAAAGCAACGGCATCGTAATAAACAGCATTATCCCGAATTCTTGTTCTTGTTACTGGACGAACAATTTTATCATTATAATTTACCCCAATTTGCTTGAATATTTTTGGTGCATCAGCAGGTGTGATTCGGTACAAAACCGTCAAATCTATCACAACTTCTAATCCATCATTCGACAAAACTCGAATGGCATCGTCGCCTTCTTGTGCACCCTCACCGTGAATAGCAGACATTGTGTAATTTTGAGTTTGTATATCAAAATCAGTAACATCCAAAAGTGGGTTAATTATGTGCAAACCACTCTCCAAAATATCAGGTTGTACACTTCCGTAAAGTGATTTTACACCCACTTTTCCCGCATCGATTTGTTTGAACATTGAGGAAAAAACTCCTAATAAAATAATCAGAAGACCAATATTTCTAAAGATATTAGAAAAATGCGAAAGTTGGCTTTGATTGTTTTTCAATGCAAAACTCATAATCAGTAAAATAACCCCAATAATAATTAATAGTACCATTTTTTAGAAAATTAATTTGTTTGATTGTTATACGGGAAATTAGATTGGAAGTTACACTTTTTTAAGAAAAAACTTTAAATTTCAGCATTTTCCAATGCTAGCTTTTTTGTCAATCCCGCAAAGCGAATGTACAAAAATAAAGCTGCCGATGTTAGCCCTGCCAAAAGTCCTATCCAAATTCCTGTTGCTCCCAAATTAGTATGTCTTCCCAGATAATACGAAACGGGAAATCCCACAAGCCAGTATGCCACGAAAGTAATATACATAGGGACTTTCACGTCTTGCAAACCACGCAAAGCTCCAAGAACAACAACTTGAATCCCATCGGAAATTTGAAAAACAGCTGCCACCAAAAGTAATTTGGATGCAATGATGATGATTTCCTTATTATCTAAAACCTGGGTAGGATCAGACATATTCAAAAACAAATGAGGTAGGTAATTATGGAAAATCACAAAAATAATCCCAAAAAATGTTTCGAAAATAATGGTTAGCAAGAAAATGGATCTTGCCGTTATTATCAGGCCTTTAAAATCTTTAGACCCTTTGAGGAAACTCAATCTTATCATTGCCGTAACGCTAAAACCCATCGCAAACATAAAAGTGGTCGATGCCATAATAAGCGCAATTTGATTTGCAGCCTGACTGTTTTTTCCAAGTGAACCAGAAAGCCATATTGCAGCCGTGAAGAGAGTCACCTCAAACAACATTTGCATCGCAGAAGGAAAACCAAGATTGATGATTTTCATCAAAATCGATTTCCTGATTTCCTTGAAACTAAAATTCTTGAAGTGCATTTTAAAAACAACATTGTATTTCATTATGTAATGCATAAAAACTACCATCATAATTCTGGAAATTACAGTCCCCAAAGCTGCTCCTAGAATTCCTAATTTTGGAAAACCCCAAACCCCGTAAATCAAAACATAATTAAAGAAAATGTGAACTACGTTAGCTAAATAAATCGCATACATCGAATATTTGGTTTGGGACAAGCCGTCGGCAAATTGTTTATACCCTTGAAAAATAATTACCGGAATCAACGAAAAAGCAACCCAATCTATATATGGAGCTGCCAGTTTGACAACCGCTTCTGGCTGATCCATCAGGTTCATTAATGGTTTTGACAAGACGATTAAAATGAATACTGTAATTCCTAAAATAAAACACAATAATAATCCGTGGTGAAAAGTAGTTCGGATTTTTTTGTTGTTTTTTTCAGCATCGGCTTCGGCAATTAAAGGCGTTATGGCTGTTGAAAATCCTATCCCCAATGACATCCCTATAAATATAAAGCTATTGCCCAGTGAAACCGCTGCCAATTCAGTTGAACCCAAGTTTCCAACCATAAAATTATCTACGATTCCAATTAAAGTATGACCAAGCATTCCCAAAATTACGGGATAAGCCAATCTCAAATTATAGGAGAACTCTTTTGTATATTGAGAAAAATTCACTTTGCTTTTTTTAAGATTGCAAATGTAACCAAAACAATAGCAATGTCAATAGCAATAGCAATGACAATAATTAATTGAAACCGTTTCTAATTCAAAATTTATATTGCTATTAAATTTTGAAATTGTTATTGAAGCTGCTTTTTATATTCCACAAAATTGGCTTTTACTTTTTCGTCTAATTCTGGTTCTTTTATATCAGTATGTTTTTGCATTTCTTCCCAGATTATTTTAGCCACAATATATCGCGCCATTTCCTTATCATCGGAAGGGATAATATACCAAGGCGCAATTTCAGTGGCAGTTTTATTAATCGCTTCCTCATAATATTTCATATACTCTTCCCAATGTTCTCTTTCTTTCAAATCTCCTGGCGAAAATTTCCAATGATGTTTTTCTTCCTCTAATCTTCGCAATAGGCGTTTTCTTTGTTCTTCCTTGCTCATATGAAAATAGAATTTCATCACAATTGTCCCGTTTTGCGAAATATGTTTCTCAAAATTGTTGATTTGCTCTATACGATTCTCCCAAAACTGCGGTGTAATATCTTCCACTTTTTCAATACCTGGCAAATTTTCATTCAAGATATATTCAGGATGAACTCTGGTCACCAAAACATTTTCATAATGGGTACGATTGAAAACTGCAAACTTCCCTTTTTCAGGTAAAGCCAAGTAGTGACGCCATAAATAATCGTGTTCTAACTCGGTTGAATTAGGTGTTTTAAAACTATGCACCACAACACCACGCGGGTTAAATTCCCTGAAAACTTCCCGAATTAAACTATCTTTTCCTGATGTGTCCATTCCTTGCAAGCAAATCAAAACACCATATCTGTTGTGAGCATACATCACATCCTGTAACTCGCTCAGTTTGGCCTGAACCTTCAGTAACTTGTCTTCTTTTTCGGCACCATTGGCATCATTAAACAAATTGGTGGGAATTTTAGACAATTCAATTTTACCAACCACTTTAAAATCATCAGGGTTTATCGATTTCATCAGAAATAATTTATATTTACAACATCAAATATAACAAAAAAAAACATTCCAATTTGTCTTCCTGAGCGCAGCCGAAAGTTGGAGCTATTTCCTGCTGTTCGTTTCAATCCACACAAAAAGCGTGGGATTTCCACTTCCATCAGGGCTAGGGCATTCGTTTTCAAAATAACTTTTATGCAAAATTTCACACTCAAATCACAATTTCAAATTACCGGAATAGGTTCGGCTTCAGGATTAGTTTTCAAGGATAACTCCCTATTTATTATTTCAGACAATAGCTCATTTCTCTATCAATTTGACATTCCAGAAAATAAACTAACTCGAATTCCATTGGTAGAAAACGCTCAGGAAAACATACCCAAAAAAGATAAATATGATTTTGAATCCATTACATTAAAGACAAATAAACTTCTCCTTTTCGGCTCAGGTTCAACCTCCAAAAGAGAAAAAGAAATAGTCTATAATCTTAAAACTAGAACAGTAGAACAAATAGATTTATCAAAATTGTACCAAAAACTAAAACAAAATCATTCAATCTCTAATGAAGATTTAAACATCGAAGGCGCTTTGTTTCTCGAAGAAAATTTACTTTTATTTCAACGAGGAAACGGAGGCAATTCAAAAAACGGAATTTTTAAAATTAATAATTCCTCCAAATCTGTCGAAACGCAATATCACACTGAGCTTGTCGAAGTGCAATTACCAAAAATAAAACACGTAGAATCTTCATTCACTGATGCTATTTTAGTCGAAGACAAAATCTACTTTTTGGCAACAGCCGAAGACACCACTTCAACTTATGATGATGGAGAAATTCTTGGAAGTCTCATTGGTCGAATCGACATCAAAACAATGGAAATCGATTTTACTCAAAAAATATCTGATTCCCATAAATTCGAAGGTTTGACACTTTATAATAAAACCGAAGACAAAATAGAGTTTCTGCTTTGCGAAGACAACGATACCGAGGTTTTGGAAACTACAATTTTCAAACTTCTTTTGACAAACTAATGTCTTGGTTTTTTAAACTTCAACATTCAAAAATTCCATTCTCACGCTTCCGTCTTCATCAATTTTTGTCAAATTGATTTCGTGTAAAGTATTCACTAATTCTGGATTCCAAGGTGTTTTTACTCGAACGTAATTCTCTGTAAATCCGTGAATGTAGCCTTCTTTATTTTCGCTTTCAAAAAGGATTGTTCTCTTGGTTCCTATCTGGCTTTCATAAAAAGCACGGCGTTTTTTTACGGATAAACTTCGCAACATTTTACTCCTTTTCGCTCTGACATTAGCAGGAACAACGCCTTCCATTTCGGCAGCTTCGGTATTATCACGTTCCGAATACGTAAAAACGTGTAAATACGAAATATCTAAATCATTCAAGAAATGATAGGTTTCCAGAAAATATTCATCAGTTTCACCAGGAAAACCAACGATTACATCGACGCCAATGCAAGCATCAGGCATTACTTCCCTGATTTTGTTTACCCGTTCAGTATAAATTTCTCGAAGGTAACGGCGTTTCATTAACTTTAGGATTTCATTGCTTCCGGATTGCAACGGAATATGAAAATGCGGTACAAAAGTTCGACTTTTGGACACAAATTCAATCGTTTCGTTCTTCAATAAATTGGGTTCGATCGATGAAATTCTCAATCTTTCGATTCCTTCCACTTTATCGAGTTCCTGAACTAATTCCAGGAAAGTATGTTCGTGTTTTTTATTGCCAAATTCTCCTTTTCCGTAATCGCCGATATTTACGCCAGTCAATACAATTTCTTTGATGCCTTGCTCAGAAATTTTTTTGGCGTTTTTCAATACATTTTGCAATTCATCACTTCGAGAAATTCCTCTCGCCAATGGAATCGTGCAATACGTACATTTATAATCGCAACCGTCTTGCACTTTTAAGAAAGCTCGGGTTCTGTCTCCAATGGAATAACTTCCCACATAAAAATCGGCTTCTTGAATTTCACAGGAATGCACTTCTCCAAAATCATTTTTGGATAAATCATTGATATAATCGGTGATTTTAAATTTTTCGGTGGCACCCAAAACCAAATCAACGCCATCAACATTAGCTAATTCTTCGGGTTTTAACTGGGCATAACAGCCAATGGCGGCAATAAAAGCTTTGTCATTAAGTTTTATCGCTTTTCTAACGACTTGCTTGAATTGTTTATCGGCGTTTTCAGTTACAGAACACGTGTTAATTACATACATATCAGCGACTTCTTCAAAATCAACGCGGTCAAAACCTTCGTCTTCAAAATTTCGGGCAATTGTAGAGGTTTCCGAAAAATTTAATTTGCAACCAAGGGTATAAAAGGCAACTTTTTTTTTCTTTTCCATAAAATAACTCAATTAATGAAATCGTTGTCAAAAAATTGAGATTGCAAATTTACGAACAATATTTCTAATAATAATAAAATTAGAAATCTATAAAATAAAACGCAGATTCACAGCTTGTACTTTTGACCTGTGAATCTGCGGTAAATTAAGTAAGAAGAGCGTTAGTCCTTTCTCCATTTTTTAGTTTCCTCAAAAACGTGTTCTAAAATTTTTGCTTCCTTCTCATCGAAGTCAATATTTCTGCGACTCATTACCAAACGAGCGGTTTCAAAAGCTTTTTTGGTAATATAAGTAGTAAACCCTGAAGCTCCTCCCCAAGAAAAACTGGGAACAAAGTTTCGCGGAAATCCAGAACCGAAAATGTTAGCACTTACCCCTACTACAGTTCCTGTGTTAAACATTGTGTTGATGCCACACTTACTATGATCTCCCATCATTAATCCGCAAAATTGCAGCCCTGTTTTGGCAAAACCTTCGGTTTCATAACTCCACAATTTTACTTCTTCATAATTGTTTTTCAAGTTTGAAGTATTTGTATCCGCACCTATATTACACCATTCTCCAAGAACAGAATCCCCTAGAAATCCGTCATGTCCTTTATTGGAATAGGAAAAAAGTACTGCGTTTTTTACTTCTCCTCCAATTCTGGAATAAGGCCCAACAGTTGTAGCTCCATAAATTTTGGCAGCCATTTTTATTTGTGCATTTTCACACAATGCCAAAGGTCCACGAATTACGGAGCCTTCCATTATTTCGGAATTTTTTCCAATATAAATAGGTCCCGAAGAAGCATTTAAGGTTATAAATTCTAGTTTGGCACCCTCTTCAATAAATATATTTTCTTTTGAAATGGTATTTACACTTTTCGGAATGGGTCGTGATTTTCGGTCTTCGGTCAAAAGTTGAAAATCTTCCCGAATGGCTGCATCATTATGGGAGAAAATATCCCAAGTATTTTCGATTCTGATACATTCACCTTCAAATTCTATAATTTCATAGGTATCAAAATCTACTTCTTCCTGATTTTCGTTTGTATAAAAAGCAATAACATCTTCTCCTTTAAAAATGGCCTGATTCGATTCGAGATTACTAACCATTTCAGCCAAAATTGCATTGGGAAGAAAAGAGGCATTTATCATTACATTCTCCTCCATTTCTACCATTGGAAATTTTTCAGATAAATATTCCTCTGTTAATGTCGTGGTCGTAGATCCTAAACGCATTTCCCATTTTTGACGAATTGTTATTATACCTACAAGAATATCGGCAACTGGTCGTGTGAAAGTAAAGGGCAATAAAGCGTTTCTGGCTGGTCCGTCGAAAAGGATATAATTCATAGTATATTTTTGTTAGGGATTTGTTAGGAACAAGTCGCAACTTGTCCGTACTTACAGATTTCAAAGTTACAAAGTTTTGAATAGCAATAAAAATAAAAAAAGCCCCACAAAATTGTGAGGCTTCCTATGTTATTAAACAGATAATTATTATTTACCGTGTTTAGCGTATTTAGTTTTGAATTTATCGATACGTCCTGCAGTATCAATAAGTTTAGATTTACCTGTGTAAAAAGGGTGAGAAGTTCTAGAAATCTCCATTTTTACAACTGGATATTCAACACCGTCAACTATGATTGTTTCTTTTGTATCTGCAGTAGATTTAGTGATAAATACGTCTTCATTTGACATATCTTTGAAGGCAACTAAACGGTAATTTTCTGGGTGAATTCCTTTTTTCATCTTTATTTTTATTTATTTTTTTGAGCGTTTTAATTTTGAAGCTTTCTCTACTTTAGAAAAAGGTGTAAATGCAACTACTCTTTTTGTTTAAAACTCTTTAAATTATTTTGAGTGTGCAAATTTACAATTATTTTTCAATAATCAAATCTTTACTTTACTTTTTTTATATAAACGTAAAAAACGATTTTTGCCCTTGAATATATTGGGAATTGTTATATTTGTGGATTAATAAATAAATACTTTCAACTATGAATGAAATTATAAAGAAAAACGGGGTTTCCTACGGAATAATTACTGGTGTTGTAGGTGCATTAATTACTACTTTAATCTATTCAATAGATTTAAAATTATTTACTTCTATGTGGGTTGGTTTCGTAAGTATCGCAATCTATATTGTAATTGGGATAGTTTTACTTTCAAAAACCAAGCAGGAACTAAAAGGTATATTTTCTTTTAAAGATGCTTTCACTACTTATTTCATTTCGGCGGTAATTGGAATTTTAATATCCGTCGTTTTTAATATCATTTTATTCAATATAATAGATCCTTCTGTAAAAGATACTCTTAAAGAATTAACAATGAAATATATGGTGGAAACTATGCAAAAATTTAACGCACCATCATCAGCAATTAATGAAGCAATGAAAAAACTTCAGGAAAATGACCCATATTCTGTTATTGAATTAATAAAAGGATCTGTATTTAAAATAGCGTTCAGTGCTCTTTTTGGATTATTGTTGGCTTTAATTTTCAAAAGCAAACCTACTCAAGAATAAAAAATATAAATGAATTTATCTATACTCATTCCACTTCTCAACGAAGACGAATCGCTCAAAGAACTTTATACTTGGATTATTTCGGTGATGAAATCGAACAATTATTCCTATGAAATCATTTTTATTGATGATGGAAGTTCTGATAATTCTTGGGCAATTATCGAAGGATTAGCTTCCGAAAATCCAAACGTGAAAGGTATTCGCTTTATGAAAAATTTCGGAAAATCCCAAGCGCTTCACGCTGGTTTTGCTAAAGCTCAAGGCGATGTGGTAATCACAATGGATGCCGATTTACAAGACAGCCCAGAAGAAATTCCGGGATTATACAATATGATTACTTCCCAAAATTTTGATTTGGTTTCTGGTTGGAAAAAGAAAAGATATGATTCTGTCGTCGCAAAAAATCTTCCTTCAAAACTATTCAATTGGGCCGCCAGAAAAACATCGGGAGTTGAATTGAATGATTTTAATTGCGGTTTAAAGGCCTACAAGAATGCAGTTGTAAAAAACATTGAAGTTTCGGGCGAAATGCATCGTTACATTCCAGTTTTAGCAAAAAATGCCGGATTCAATAAAATTGGAGAAAAGGTGGTACAACATCAGGCCAGAAAATATGGCGAAACAAAATTTGGAATAGATCGCTTCATCAATGGATTTCTGGATTTAATTACCATTTGGTTTCTGTCAAAATTTGGAAAAAGACCGATGCACCTGTTTGGAGCTTTGGGTTCATTGATGTTTATTATTGGGTTTCTTTCGGCAGGATTCATTGGATTTATGAAATTATATAAATTATATCACAAGTTGCCTTATGATTTGGTTACAAATAATCCTTGGTTTTACATTTCACTCACTACAATGGTTATTGGTACACAATTATTCTTGGCTGGATTTCTTGGTGAAATCATTTTGAGAACAAAAAATAACGAGGAAAGATATAAAGTTTCGAAGGAAATAAATTAATGTTTCACAAATTGTGATACCATTAATTTTGAGGACACAATTTGTGACCTCAAAAGATTACAAAAAGATATACAATTTTTAAAAAATAAATAAAATGGAAATAAAAAAACACATTTTAGATGCCGTAAATGAATGGCTTACGCCAACATTCGATAGCGAAACACAGGAAGCCGTAAAAACGATGATGAGTTCATCTCCAAAAGAACTTGAAGAAAGTTTTTATAAAAATCTAGAATTTGGAACTGGCGGAATGCGTGGCGTTATGGGTGCTGGAAACAATCGCATCAATAAATACACACTTGGAAAAAGCACGCAAGGACTTTCAGATTATTTACACAAATCATTCCCAGACCAAACTATCAAAGCTGTAATTGCTTATGACTGCCGTAAAAATAGCGACACATTGGCAAAAACTGTAGCCGATGTTTTCTCTGCAAATGGAATTGAAGTCTATTTATTTTCGGATTTGAGACCAACACCTGAGTTGTCTTTTGCACTTAAATATTTGGGTTGCCAATGTGGAATTGTGCTTACAGCTTCTCACAACCCTCCTGAATATAATGGTTACAAAGTATATTGGGAAGATGGCGGACAAATTGTTCCTCCGCAAGATGAAGGAATAATCAATACGATTGAAAAATTAAATTACAACCAAATTAAGTTTGGTGCTAACGAAGATTTGATTCATTATGTCGACACTGAAATCGACCAAGCATTCATAAAATCGACCATCGAAAATGCCAGTTTTGGAACTTCGGCTGAGGCCAAAAAGAATCTGAATATCGTGTTTACTTCTTTACACGGAACTTCAATCACATTAGTTCCAGACACTTTTGCACAAGCAGGTTATCCAAACGTAAATATTGTTGAAGAGCAAAGAGTACCAAATGGTAATTTTCCAACGGTAAAATCTCCAAATCCCGAAGAACCGGAAGCACTGACTATGGCTTTGGCTTTGGCTGAAAAAACAAATGCGGATATTGTCATTGGAACTGATCCTGATTGTGACCGATTGGGTGTTGCTGTTCGAAATAATGAGGGCAAAATGACCTTGCTGAACGGAAACCAAACGATGATTTTGATGACTGCCTTTTTATTGGAACAATGGAAAAAAGCAGGAAAAATCAACGGAAAACAGTTCGTGGGTTCGACCATAGTTTCTACTCCAATGATGATGGAATTAGCAACTAATTATAACGTGGAGTGCAAAATTGGCTTGACTGGTTTTAAATGGATTGCCAAGATGATCAAAGATTTTCCAGAATTGGAATTCATTGGTGGTGGAGAGGAAAGTTTCGGTTTTATGGTTGGAGATGCAGTAAGAGATAAAGATGCAGTTGCTGCCACATTATTAGTTTGTGAACTTGCAGCGCAGGCTAAAGCCAATGGAAGCACGGTTTACAAAGAATTATTACAATTGTATGTCGAAAACGGTTTTTACAAAGAACATCTTATTTCGTTGACCAAAAAAGGAATGGATGGTTTAGAGCAAATTAATCAAATGATGATTGATCTAAGAAAAAATCCTTTGAAAGAAATCAACGGACAAAGAGTAATTATGTTGGAAGATTATCAATCGTCGATAGCAAAAAATTTGCTTACTGGAGAAGAAACAAAAATGGATATTCCAAAATCGAACGTGTTGATTTATTACACCGAAGACGGGTCGAAAATTTGTGCCAGACCAAGCGGAACGGAGCCTAAAATTAAATTTTACATCAGTGTAAATACCCAATTGGATAGCGTCGAAAATTTTACCGAAGTTGAAACTATTTTAAATAACAAAATCAAAAATATCATTGCTGCAATGCAATTGAGCTAATGAGTAATTACAAAAAAATATTCCCTTTTATAATTCCGTATAAAAAGTATGCTTACCTGAACATCTTTTTTAATGTGTTGTATGCGCTTTTCAGCACGCTTTCTTTCGTTGCATTAATTCCTGTTTTAAAAGTTATTTTCAATGACAAAAAAGAAATTTTTCAAAAACCGGTTTATGATGGACTTAGTCATTTAAAAAGTTTTTGCGAAAATTATCTTAACTATTATTTGACAGATTCAATTAACAAAAATGGTAGTTTTTATGTGCTAATGATTATGATTGTTTTTATCATTATCATATTTCTGCTAAAAAATTTATTCAACTATTGGGCTATGTATTTTAGCACTTTTATGAGAAATGGAATTTTAATGGATATGCGAATTGCCATATACAAGAAAATAACAAGTTTGCCATTAGGATATTATTCAAAAACCACAAAAGGCGACGTGATTTCAAAAACTATTGCCGATGTAAACGAGATTAGCAATTCCTATTTGTCTATTCTGGAAATGGTCGTGAGAGAACCGCTTACAATTATTTTCACACTTGCAACAATGTTGTTTTTAAGTTTAAAATTAACCCTTTTTGTTCTGTTTTTCATTCCCATTTCAGGTTTTATAATTTCTAAAATTGGAAAATCTTTGAAAAAAAATTCGAGAATAGTACAAGAACAACAAGGCAAAATGCTTTCTATTTTAGAAGAAACTTTAACGGGTTTGCGAGTTATAAAGTCATTTACTGCAGAAAAAAAATTCAGATCTACTTTTAAGGAAACGAGTTTAACTTTCTATAAATATTCTAATATAGTACTTAATCGCCAGAATTTAGCTTCGCCAATGAGCGAATTTCTAGGGATTTTAGTAATTGGGATTTTACTTGTTTATGGAGGTTATTTAGTTTTTGTAGAAAAGCAAATGGAAGCAGGTTTTTTTCTTGGCTACATAATGCTTGCTTATAATATTCTAACTCCAGCCAAAGCAATTTCTAAAGCCAGTTATGGACTTAAGCGAGGAAATGCAGCAGCAGAAAGGGTTTTGGAAATTCTCGAACAGGAAAATCCTATAACAAGTAAAACTGATGCCGTCGAAAAATCTACTTTTGACGATACAATCACACTGAAAAATATCAACTTTAAATACGAAGACGACACTGTTTTAAAGAACTTTTCCCTCGAAGTAAAAAAGGGACAAACTGTGGCGCTTGTGGGTCAATCCGGAAGCGGAAAAAGCACCATTGCCAATTTGTTGACTCGCTTTTATGATGTGAATGAGGGAACAATTGCAATAGATTCTGTCAATATTAAAGACATCAATTTGCAATCGCTTCGCGGTTTGATGGGATTGGTTACACAAGACAGCATTTTATTTAATGACACCATTAAATCCAATATTTCGCTTGGAAAATTGAACGCAACAGACGATGAAATTATCGAAGCCTTGAAAATTGCAAACGCTTATGAATTTGTCAAAGATTTACCACTAGGGATTTACACCAACATTGGCGACAGTGGAAACAAACTTTCAGGAGGGCAAAAACAACGATTGTCGATTGCCCGTGCTGTTTTAAAAAACCCTCCGATAATGATTCTGGACGAAGCAACTTCAGCTTTGGATACCGAAAGCGAGAAATTTGTACAGGTAGCATTAGAAAATATGATGCAAAACAGAACTTCGATTGTGATTGCGCACCGACTTTCGACCATTCAAAAAGCAGATAAAATTGTAGTGATGCAAAAAGGAGAAATTGTGGAGCAAGGAACCCACGATGAATTAATTGCATTAAATGGAACTTATAATAAATTGGTGATGATGCAGTCATTTGAGTAGTCCTTTTTAGACGTGGATAAAACGGATTTGCTAAAGCAAAAACGCTGATTTTTACGAATTTTTAATTTTGGTTCTACTGGGAAATATTGTTAACATTAATTTTTTTCAAACCATTAAGATATTAAGTGCCATCAAGAATACTGCAAATCTTAATTTTCTTAACTTCTTAATGGTTTAAATTATTTGTAAATTTATACTTTAATTTTTTTTGACTTTATACACAAAACCCAGAAAAGACTTAATTTTAATTCCAAATTTTTAATTCCAAAATGTACCTCAACAACAAAAACATCAAGCTTCCTGAAGATCCAAATACTATAGTTTGGAAATATCTCGACTTGTCAAAGTTTCTCGATTTGTTGATGTCACAGAAGTTATTTATGTCTCGTTCAGACAAATTTGAAGACCAATACGAAGGTACATTTAGTGAGCCAACCTACGAGGAAATCAAAAAAATAGCCGTAAATAATCCTGAATTTTTACAATATTACAAAGCCCATCGCGAAAAAGTAGCCGTCAGTAGTTGGCACATTAACGAATACGAATCGTTTGCGATGTGGCAAATCTTTACTCAAAACAGTGAAGGATTGGCGATACAATCTACGGTTGAAAGGTTAAAAAAAGCCTTGAATTCCGAAAAAAACCACGAACAATACATTGGCGAAGTCAATTATATAGACTACAAAAAAGAATATATTCCGTTTGATAATATGTTTTTCCCATTTTTGTTCAAACGAAAAAGTTTTCAGTACGAAAGAGAAGTCCGCATCATTTCTGACGTTACCCAAAGCAACATCAAATTAAATGATGGTTTGAAAATAAATGTGGATATCAACCAGTTAATCGAGAAAATCTACATTCATCCCAAATCAGAAAACTGGTATAAAAACCTCGTTATCGAATTGGTTTCAAAATTAGGGTTTGATTTTAAAATTGAAAAATCGGATTTGGAAAGCGATATTTTGATATAGAATCAAAACCTCATATTAACCTTCACGTTAAAAACCCTTGTGGTCATATAATTCGGAATCGCGTATTGATTTTTAGAATACACATCGCGAACCCAAGTATTGGTAATCGCATTTTGATTGTCGAAAAGGTTGAAAATCTCTAATCCAATGGCTAATTCCTTGAAACTTTGCAACCATCTTTTAGAGGATGGATTTTGGGCATCAATTAAAACTTTTGAAAAACCAACATCGGCACGACGGTAATCTCTCAATCTATTTTGGTATAAATAAGGGTCAGCGTAGGATGGTGAACCTCCTGGCAATCCAGTATTGTAAACCAAATTTAGGTATAATTTTATGCTTGGAATATTGGGCATATAATCTTGGAATAAAAGTCCAAATTTTAATCTTTGATCCGTTGGTCTGGCAATAAATCCTTTGTTTTCGATGTTTTCTTCGGTTTTTAAATAACCAAAACTGAACCAAGATTCAGTTCCTGGTACAAATTCGCCATTCAATCTAAAATCAAATCCTTGAGCATACGCTTTGGCATTATTGGCGGCAGCATAACGAATTCGAACATTGTCCAAAGTATAAGGATTAACGTCCGTCAAGGATTTGTAATACAATTCCGAAACCATTTTGAAAGGACGTTGCCATATTTTGAAGCTATAATCATTACTCAAAACAATATGTATGGATTGTTGCGCTTTGACATCGGGTTTCACCACGCCATCAAAATCCCTTAATTCGCGATAAGACGGCGGCTGATGGTACAATCCTCCCGAAAGCCTGAAAAACATATCCTTGTTCCAGTTGGGCTTCAAGCTAATTTGTGCTCTTGGACTAAACGTAAATTGCGATTTACCTACAAAATTATCTCCGGAAACATCCCAATTTTGAGAACGAATCCCGGCATTCAACCAAATTTCGTTATTGCCCAAATACCCTTTTCGGCTCCATTGTACATACCCCGAAAACCTATTGATGTCAACAAAATTGGTGGCTCTGACATTTTTATAAGGAACCAGCGGTCCAGTATAAGGCGAATAGGGTTGGTCATTTTTTGGCAAAAAATCAATAGGTGGATTTATTGAAAAACCGGCAGAATCGATTACTTCCCATTCTATAACTCGATCACGAATAGATTCACGTGTGAATTTTGCACCCCATTCGAATTGATTTTTATTCCAATTATGAAACCCTTTTATTTCGGCATTTACGATTAATGCGTCTAAATCATTACGGGCGTGGTTGAGTTGTGAACCAATTCCCCTTGAAAAAGCAACATCTCCAAAAGTATCCGACCCAATGTTAGAATCTACTTCCCCCAAACGATATTGGGCCAATATGTCAAAATGCTCTTGCTCTTGAGTATGATAAGCCGAAGCAATAATCTTGTAAGTAGAATTTTCTGAAGCAACGTAAGTGGATTTTACAGCTCCAAAGTATGTAGAGTATTTATCTTTTTCCTGCCCTTCGTAATAAATTAACAATGCTTTAGGATCGTCAATTGTTCCGAAATTTGTTTGGCGGGTCAAAGGTTGATAATTGTAATTGTTTTGGGAAATATTTCCCAAAAAACTCCATTGCCATTTATCTGAAGCACTGTAATTTATGTTTGTCTGAATATCGGCAAAAACAGGTTTATAATTCGTTTGCGTTTCCTGACTATTTACTAGAAGACTATTGTTGCGGTAACGAACTCCAGTAATTGCAGACCATTTATTATTCTTGGAAACGGCATCAACGGCAAGGTTTCCGCCAAGAAAACTTAGCTCGGCGACAGCTCCAAACTGAGTGGGTTTTCGATAGGTAATATCCAAAACTGAAGATAATTTATCTCCGAATTTTGATTGAAAACCTCCAGCCGAAAAGTCAATATTTTGAACTAAATCAGTATTGGTAAAGCTCAAACCTTCCTGCTGTCCTGAACGAATAAGGTAAGGTCGATAGACTTCTATTTCGTTTACATAAACTAGATTTTCATCGTAATTTCCGCCTCGAACGGCATATTGTGTACTTAATTCATTATTGGAATTTACGCCTGGAAGGGATTTTAAAATATTTTCGACACCTGCATTTGCCCCTGGAATTTTCCGAATCATTTCAGGTTCAATAATAGTAATTCCTTGAACTCTTTTTTTATTGTTTACAGTAATTACAACCTCACCCATTTGTTCATCCTTGTCACTCATAATCAGGTTAAACTCATAATCTTCATTTGGTTTTAAGGTAAATGCAACGGTAACTTTTTTCAGGGAAACGTGAGAAAAAATCACTACAACTTTTTGATTAGCTGGAACTTCTAAATTATAGAAACCATTTTCGTTTGACTTAGTTCCAGCACCACGGCAGGACACATTTACATTGTCTGTTGGTTGATTGTTTTTATCAAGAATAACTCCTTTTATTTGTGCAGATTGACTGAACGCTATTGCTCCGAAACAGAAAAAAAGGAAACCAAATATTATTTTTTTTACACTCAAGGAATTTAATTTTTGTTTTTTTGACTTCTGAAAAAATGAGTTTCAAAGATAGTAGAATTCCCCATATTATCCATAACAATTATTTTTAATTCATTTGCTCCTTCGGCAACAATACCGTCACTAAAATTATGGGTAATTTTCTTCGTTTTGTTGTCATATTCAAATAATGCCCAGTTGCCATTCAAATAACCATCATAGGATTTTATGCCTGAAAGTTCATCACTAATGGTGAATTGAATACTTTTTTTATCGCTTATCCATTTTCCTTCTATAGATTTTGCAATGGTGATTTTTGGTGCTATGGTATCCAAAACCAAGGCAAACTTGCCTAAAGTTTTTGTTTTAGCCGTAAAAACATTGTCTTTTCGAAAGGTGGGAATATAACTAATCCTCTTGTCTCCTATTGCCGCAATAAACAAT
>Ga0066420_1000133_pt1 | contig 20311 bp, 10 predicted proteins | sample LakWasMet28_LOW6_2_FD_59547 | JGI IMG/M metagenome (GOLD analysis project Ga0066420, IMG submission 59547) | Freshwater sediment methanotrophic microbial communities from Lake Washington under simulated oxygen tension - Sediment Metagenome 28_LOW6 | ecosystem: Environmental > Aquatic >... | reverse complement strand
CTTTCGCTGCCATCCCACACGCTTGCAATAGCTTCTAGAAGTTCGTGATTTCTACTGACCATTTCAGTAGTTACGCCAGATTGATATTTATTTACATAATTGCATATTGCTACAAATACTCTGGAGGTGCGTTTTGATCTTCCAGAAAATACTCTGCTAACCTGTGATTGGCTAGCTCCTATTGCTTTAGATATCACTTCTTGAGTGATATTTAATTGCTTTGCTTTTTGTGCAATTGAGATTGAGGTTGTTTTAATATTTGCATATTCCATGCATAAATTATGCATTTTATTAGGAAAATTGCAATATTTAAATCAGGGAAATTTTGATTGAGGATTATTAAGTGAGGTATCTGTAGTGGTGCTACAGTCATTAAGCCATGCTTAATCAAGTGTTAACTGAAAATGGTTAGTTTTGAACACTTGCTTTTATTAATAACTATCGCTTCCATAAGCTTGGCAGAGTAGTTAATAGCCATGTTCTATCGTTTATATAAAGCCATTGAAAACCATTACTTGGCAATCGTCTAATAAGTTTAATTGGTAAATCCGGATGTCTGTTGAGCGTGTTAATTAACTGATTGCGATGTGATAGTTGCTGTTTTTTAAAATATGCGTCACACCATTCTTTTTTTAAAGTTGTATGGCATCCCAAGTAATCTTTGATGAATGAAGCTTTAATCCCTAAATTCTGACAGATATCTTTGCGAGAAAGTCCTTCTTTAAGAAGTTGAACTAGCCTTATTTCTTGGTCTGTGCCGACAATCCGTGGCTTCTTTATTCTTATAATTGATTCTTTATCTAAGAATTTTGCAGCGGATGTTACTGATGTATCTAATGAGCTAGCAACTTTATTAAGTGAAAAGCCCTGTTTAGAAACCATATCAATCAGTATTTTCTGATTGCACTTAAGTTTTTCTGTACATACTGCAGATCCTCCTTCCTCTAGATCTCGCTTTACTTCATGGTATGTTGATAAAAAATCGTCAGAGCAATCAAATAAAAAGTTGATCATCAATATATGTTTTAATGGGTGTCGTCTACTGGGTGCCATTCTGAGTAGATGTGCGATAAAGCCGCTATTGACATCATGCAAGTCTCCTAAAAACTCTCTTCCAAAAAAGTTAACAACCGCTTGGCCGTAGTATTTAATAAATGCATCTCTAATTTCTTGTGTTCTCGCACTACCATCAAAAGAAAGCCACCCCTTGTTCATTGCTTTTTGTAGATAACACCACCTGAGAGTGTCATCGGCAAGGTTGTTGTTAATGTCGTTGATCAGGTATCCCCATTTACTAATTTTGTTTAATCCGCTTAGAAATAATTTTTCTGTACAGATTACCAATTTGTTTGTGTTTAAAAGCCGGTCGTTTGGAAGATGTAGGTGATTGCATATGCCACGATAATGGGGCGGTTTGAATAGTTCTAGAGGAGTTCCATGTGAGGAGCAAAAGAAGGAAGTTGGAAATTGGTGACTTGTTTTCCACCAGTTAAAACTATCGGTCCTAGATTGCTCTAAGAAACACTCGGGACAATGCTTTAATACCATTGATAGCTCAGTAGGATATTTATTCAGTCCCATTTTGGTTCGAGCATTTGGATTGTCGCCGTGCAATAGGGAGTTTGAGATGATTTCACTTAACTTCACTGGCAAAAACTTCTTGTAAAAACCAAACATTGAATGCTGATTAAGAAGAAGCTCCGCTTTTCCTAGTAGCGATTGTGTATTCTTTTCAAAATTAATATATTGATATTGGATGTCATGTCTTCTAGCTGCATTTGAATTGCCAAACAGAATGTTAGAGGTGGTTTTTGAATTTAATATTAGGCTGACTTTATTAAATCTAGCACACCAGCTGTAAAGGGTTTCGTCAGGAATGATTGCCGGTAGCTGTAAGTCTCGGCAAGGCAGTAAGCTATTCATTAGCTATAGAGTTTTATTGGATGGGACTTATGCTCAAGCTTCAGCAAGCCATGGTTTAAGTGCTTCAAGTTTATGAATAACCGGGAACATTCTAAATGATCGATCTAGAATCAGACCAACAACTCCACCTACTGCGAGGCCTAATCCTAATGAGTAAAGCATTAGTGCCGGTAAATATATGGGTAGGAAAATGATGTTATATAAAATTAATATAGATAGAATGCAAATAATCAATAAGAAAAAAATGGCCTTATTTTGGGGGATTATTTCGCCTTTTTTCTTGTTAATGAATGGCCGAGATTTACTATCAAAACTTATATATTTTATCTGCGATAGTAGCCGCATCTGCTTATCTGTGAAATTACATGTTTGTTGAATTCTTCGTGCGATTGCACTTTTTGATTGAGCAGGAAAAAGTTTAAAAATCAGGGCAGAATGCTCTGATCTAATTGTAAATTTAAGCTGTTTATTTTGAGGTATGTCTTGAAGTTTTTGAGTGAAACTTATGTCTATCTCATCCAATGATTTGTTGGAGTTCATCGTCATATTTACCACTCCTTGCAGAGCCGTGAGAATATGATCGATATCCTTCAATGACTCATCATCGTTACTCATCCAGCGATTACCTTAATTGCGTTTTTTAGCAATGAGGTTGGATCAAAGTCGGCTTGTAAATCTCCTGCATGCATTTGAGTTAAAAAGCTTTTGAATAAATAAAATAGCATTTTGTAAGTGTCTGGCGCCAATCTGCCATCTCCCATCGTGTTTGCACATTTCTCAATCCATTCAAAAACCTTGGCTTCAATCACTTGCTCTTGTTCATCAGACAAACTGACTTGATTAAAGCGTACACCCAAAACCAGATACCCAAGGTCAACACCTGCTAACGCTATGGAGTTTAAATATCGAATCGTTGGTGCTCTAGATTCGTTTTCATATTGCAATTGGGCGAGGCGTTGGCAGCCTCCGCGTTCGGCCATCTCAACTTGGCTTAGATTGAGACGTTTTCTTTCTTCTTTCAGACGCTCACCAAAGCCGTCTGGAATACCAGGGCATGTAATGTTTTGTGTAATCATGTAATCATTAGTATACACATTGTGTGATTGTTTTCAATATATGTTGTATGTTAGTATTCATTTGAATACTTATTTGAGTGAAGGAGGAGTGGCATGAACGCATCTGAAGCTAAATTTCTATTTGATGCGTCTGGTATCTCAATTTCTGAATGGGCACGCGTTAATAATTTTTCTGCAACATTGGTTTACCAAGTGCTTGATGGTAAAAGAAAATGCATGCGTGGACAAAGTCATCAAATTGCCGTTGCATTAGGGCTTAAATCAGGATTTAAAATGGATGTAGAACAGTTATCGAAGAAGTTAACTGATTTGAAAGAGGAGAAACAGACGTAAAAAAAACCGAACCCTTAGTAATTCACATTAGAAAAGATTCGGCTTTTACCTGCTTTCGCAGAATACTACTTATTCGCAAATTTAGTATCTCGTGAACAGCAGAAAAAGTCAAGTCATGGCTTTTTTCATTTTCATAGGGAGATACTATGTTGCTTGCACAATTAGTGCTTGCTACACCCCCTATTTACGGAGGTGTGCATGTCTAAAAAAATATCTGCGGCGCGTCTTAGAACAATTTATAAGCGTCAAATAAATGCTCGATGGGATGAATCCTATATTCCATCAATTTTAGCGACGAGGGAAGAGGCTCCGTCAAAATCATGGCCAACGATTCTAACCTCAAAAAAAATCAGCAACCGTCATATACATCTTTTATCTAAGCCAGAGCGTAATGCTGCGTTATTAGGTTTATATAACCCAAAAATTATTGGGCTTCAGGAACAACGCATGTTAAACCCTGAACCTGATTTACATCCACTACATACTTTTGAGGGTGTAGACAGATCGACTTTGTGCTCTTTTTCTGGGTTGATTAGTGTTGCAGAGCGTCTTAATTGTGAGGATTTTCTTACAAGAATTAAGGTTAAAGTAAAAAATGATGTATTAACAATGGTTTTCCCACTTTTCGGTGACTTGCTATGGGCTGTTAAAAATGATGTTGGTGATGTTTTTTGCATCAATTGGTCCATAAAGGGCAAGCGTGAACAGTTTTTAGAGTCTCAAAGTAAAAGTAAAGGAAATGCTGGCAATCAATTTCATCAGGATTTGCTAGTTAGGCATCAAATTGAGCAGGTTTATTACTCAGACTGTGATATTCGCACGACTCATATCTCGGATGAATTTATTGACTCAAATGTAGTTGCGAACTTAAGGCAGCTTTTTCTTCATCATGCTAGTGAAGTTAATCTCAATGTTGAACAGCATAATGAAATTGCAAGTGCCTATAAAACTGCTATGGAAATTGGCATCGCCCCAAACAGTGTTATTGAAAATTTTTCTACAAGAAGAAAATATTCTGTTTATCAGTGCCGCACTATTTTTTATCAACTGATCTGGAATCGAGAGCTCAGAGTAGATTTATTTTCACCGATTTTAATCAATAAACCTCTTAATCCAGAAGCACGTGATGTTTTAGAAGTTTATGCCGACTGGTTCAAGGAGGCGTCATGAAGATAGGCGCTAAGATACATGCTCCAGAAGGGTGGAAGTCAATATGTAAAGAAATTGAGTATTATTTTTTAAACAGTGATTCAAACAGTAGACGTGTTTTATTGGTATTTTTTGAATATGCAGAAAAGAAGGCTATAAAAGCAAGTTTGGTGTCGGTTAATCAGCAAACCTTTGAAGCTGGAGTAAAACAGAATTCAATTTTAATGTGTGAAACACAAAACACATTGCCACCATGGTTAGAGAAGTTTGAAGGATATGATCTTTCCAGAATTGATGACTACAGAACGGGTAAGCCTAAAGTTAGTCATTCAACTCGAGTGACAGAACGATTTAAGATTATTACAGAGGCTGTAACTAATAGTGCTGAAATATTAAAAGCGAAGTCTCCACAAGAAGAAATCAGTAGGTATGCTCAACGGTGTGAAACTTCACAAAACATTTCCAGATACACATTATGGTTTTTGACATATCTAATTTTTGGAAGAAATATATGGTCACTATTACCTCCTTTTCATAATAGTGGGAATTGGAACCGCTTAAAACATCCAGATACTAAATTTGGAGCCCCATCAAAGTCTCAGGGGCGAAATTATGGCTATGGTATGTCCACTGATCTTGCTAAGCGCTGCGTTGATAGTTTTGATAATTTAGCTGTGTTAGGTAAATCTATGGTGTCGATCTATAGGGGGGCAATGGTTAAGTATTTTAATTGTCATTTAAGTATTCAGAAAAAAGGAATGAAAATTCTGATTAGTAAAAATGAAAGCGCTTTCCCCACATACGATCAGTTCAGATATCAGGTGAAAAAAGCTTACAGCCAAGAGCAGATTCAAATAAAAATTTATGGGGAAGTGCGTGTTAGAACTAAGCTTTCGAATTCAAAAGGCCGATTCTCAGAAGAAATTTCAAATTTGTACGAGCGCGTTGAAGTTGATGGATACTATACATCTGACTTTCCCCGAGGTTATGTTGAGGGCTCAACTTTGCCCCCTTTATGTGTGGTAGTAGGTCGAGACCTGCTTTCTGGGAGCAAGCTTGGCATTGGTTTTTCATTTGGAGAGGAAAGGTTAACAGCATACAGAATGATGTTGTTCTCGATGGCAATTCCAAAACATGCATTTTGTCGATATTTTGGAATTAGTCTCAAGGAGAATGAATGGATGAGTGAAGGATTACCTCCTCATTTTACTGTAGATAGAGGACCTGGTTCATCTAAAGATCTAATTGAGCGCTTAGAAAAGATTATTCCAATCAAAGATATGTCACCATCTTATTCTGGGCAATCTAAAGCAACTGTTGAATCTAGTCACCCTAGAGATATTTCAATCGAAGGCCAGCCTACTTATGTTGAAAGCGGTTTAACACCTGTTCAACTTGCACGAAGAGAAATTAGAAGACTGATTACTTTCAATGAAAGTGCAAACATGGAGGATAGGATTGACCCTGATTCAGAAATGATAGATGTAACCCCATCCCCCAATGGATTATGGAAGCATTACGATCAACTTTATCGTAACGATGCACAACCAATCTCATTTGACGATGCTGTTAGGGCGTTTTTAAGTCCTGTTGAGTTTACGGTTAAAGAGGATGGTATTTACCTTTTAGGGAGATTATATTTTTCTGAATCACTCAGAGAGTCAGGTTTATTTGATATGCCAGGTGTTACAAAAGTTAGCGGATATATGATGGATATGTGTACACGCTACATTTGGGTTGATGTTAGCGGTAGGTTAATTGAAGTGCCGGCAATGCTCAGGATAAGGGGCGATTCAGAGACACTTTTCACTTCAATCGACGAGTTGAATGATTGGAATCAAAATAGAAAGATTGTCCAGTCTGCTTTTCGTTTGCATGCTCATGCTGTTCATGTTGATGCTCAGGTAAGGTTTGAAGAGGATGTAGGCAAGGATTATGAAGGTGGTAGTCGCAAGAAAGGTCGTCCCGTTAAGAATGATAAATCTCGACAAGAAACCAACGAAGTTATCCATTCAGCCTCAACTAACTTAAGAAGGTCTAGGGTAGCCTGATGCAGAATAAAATCAATCCATGGGCTCATCGATTTGCTGACTTATTGAATAAAGAGCGAATAAAAGAACTGGCTACAGTAAGAGTCTCTCCCTTAGAGGATCTTTATTCATTACCTATTGAGTTGGCATGCGCAAAACTAGAGTCTCTTTTAGATCAAACGTTTTATCCTACTAATCAATGTGTTGACATACTTGCAAGATTGATTGGGGCAGCAGATGCCCATTATCGGCTTACTTATAGTGATATCGAAAATTTTTTAATGGGTATATATGACGAAGATGTGCCGCTTAAACAATTTGAGCTACCTATTTGTTTAACGGGGCTGGCTGGAATTGGAAAAACTAGTTTATTAAAAGCGTTTTTACGGGTTATGGGTTGTGAACAATATATAGAGTTAAATCAATTTCACTCACCATTTGTAATGGCAACCCCCAAGTTAATTACGATCGGCCCTAGGAAAAGTGTTAATGACTTGATGAAAGCCTTAACGAATAGTGACGCAAAAAATCTTAATTACGTAGCTAGATTTCAATCATACAGGGACTCCATTCCGTTTATTATCGCTGATGAGTTCCAGTTTGCTACTAGTTCAAGCACGGCTAATACGATTATTTCTCAAATGTTATTATCTTTATGTTACGTAGGTGTGCCATGGATGTTTTGTGCAAATTTTAGTCTACTTAATAAGTTACAACGCAGGCCAGTTGAAGAAGTTGAGAGGTTATTATCAAACCCAATAGTGCTACGTCCTGACTCGTACAATTCAGAGTGCTGGATGAATACTTTAGGATTTCAAAAGGAAGTTGCACCAGAAATAATCAAGATTGATGCAGAGAGTGACGCAAAAAGAATTTATATAATGACTGCTGGTAGAAAGCGTGCAACTAGGCGATTAATCTGCGAAGCATTTAGGATTGTCTATCCATCAAAAGGGTTGATTGATATGCCAGCATTGGAGCGTGCCTACAAATCATATGAGTTCTCAAGCTATCGCAAAGATTCTGAAATTATTCTCAATCAAATGATACTCAATCATCCTCACAAAGGCAGAGCTGATTTGTGGTGCTCGTTACCAATGCCCAAGGATGCAGCAACTCAATTTTTTGAGGATGCTAGAGCGCATAGAAATGACTTGGTTGCAGAAATGGAGCTTAAATCAGCATTAACTGGCCCTGAACGTAAAGCCGCGAAGGAAATTCAATCAAATTTTAAGAAAAATAAAAATAATGTTGTTACCCTAGGTCAGAACAATAAACTTAACAGTCAAGAGTTGATAAATAATGCCAAAAAGTTTCGTGATAGTTTGTAATGATCTGAATGTTTAGGCTGTTTTAAGCTACCTTAGAATTTTGAAATGTGCACTATAAATTATGGTGATAGTGTCTAATTGAAGCGTGGATTCTTTAGTAATGGCACTTACGCCTCGTTTTTGACAATTGCATATTTCAATAAAGACGGCTACCTGGACATATAATTTTCTCTGCTAAACTAGTGCTTCGATACAAAGTGAACATTTGAAACAATTATCTAGCCGTAACATAACAAACTCTTACTAAATAAATGCAAATAAATTCAGGGTTAATAAACTTTTCAAGAGCTGGTGATATTTTTCACTACCGATGGGCGGTTAAGCGTTGTTTGAAGCTTTTAGATTTCAACACTGATTTGACTCATATAACAATCGAAGGCTCACAGGAGTCTAAGCTTGCTGGGGAGCATGTTGTGGATCTGGCGGAGTATCGTCAATCAGATAAGGGGGAAAAGTCAGTTGAGTATTTTCAACTAAAGCACTCAACTGTTCGTGCTGATGAAAATTTCACCCTGTCATCCTTAAAAGACACCATTATTGGCTTATCAGAACGCTTTGCAGAGTTAACAACAAATAATCAAGGCTACAAAAGTGTAGTCTTCTCGATAATTTCAAATCGATTAATTTCACCGATATTTAAGGAAAACATAGTCAAACTTGGTGAGGGGAAGTTAGCTGGAAAACAGTTCACAAGCACCATAAAAAAATATACAAAGTTTAATGATCAAAAGCTGAAAGAGTTCTGCAAGTGCCTTAAACTTTGTGACTCTGAAGGAAATTATGACGCTCAGAAGTACGATATTCACAAAGAGTTATCAAGATTAACAGTGTCAAGAAACACATTTGATCGAGAGAAGTTGTTAGTTGCTAAGATCTGGGAAAGAGTAGAACCTGGTAAATCAAATGTACTCAAAAAAGAGCACATGCTGGAAGCATTCGATGTAACTGATATTAATGAATTTTTCCCAGCCCCACCATTGTTCGAACCTGTAACAAACTACATCCCAAGAGAAGAGCAAGCGAGTATTGTCACAGCAATAAAGTCGGCAGTTACTCACACAATAATTAGTGCAAACGGCGGTGTCGGTAAGTCTATTTTAAGTAGTAATTTAGCTACTGAATTTACAGCCTCATCTATAGTTGTAGCATATGATTGTTTTGGTAACGGGAGCTATCGAAAACCAAGTGCTAAGAGGCACGGTACAAAGCATGCTCTCGTACAGGTGCTAAATACATTAGCAAAAGATGGTTTTTGTGATCAAATCATCCCAGCTAGAAACGAGCCTGACGAGTATTGGATAAAGCACTTTCTAGTCAGGGTCAATGAAATATGTACAACTCTGTCTTCAGAGGATGAAAATGCGCTACTAGTTATTATTTTTGATGCTGCTGACAACGCTGAAATGGCAGCTGAAGAGTTTGGCGAGACTTGTTTTGCTAAACTATTGTTAAAAGAAGACGTACCAAAAAACTGTAGGCTTATTTTTACCTGCAGACCAGAAAGGCTAACCTTACTAGATCCTCCAAGCAATATTAAACCAATTGAGTTACCTTCTTTTTCAAATGAAGAAACTCTTCTAAATTTACAACAGAAATACCCTAGTGCTACGCTAAAACAAGCCGTAGAGTTTAATCGTTTAACTAGTGGTAACCCACGTGTTCAATCCAATGCTTTAGTATTGAAATCTAGATCCCTAGATGAACTTTTACTATCCTTTGGCTCAGCTCCTATATCCGTAGAAGATTTAATAGAGCGGCAGTTAGAAGAAACAATAGTTAGGATAAGGGACGCATTTCCGAAAGACTACAGACAAAGTATAGATAATATTTGTACTGGCCTTGCTACATTACCACCCTTTATTCCATTAGAAGTCTTAGCAAAAGTTGCTAATGTTTCTATCGGTTCTGTTAAGAGCTTTGTTGCTGATTTAGGTCGTCCTTTGTGGCTTATAGACAATGCAGTTCAGTTTAGAGATGAGCCAACCGAAAAGTGGTTTCAAGATAACCATTCAGCATCTCCAGAGGATGTCTCCACGTACGTTGATGCAATAAAGCCACTAGTTGTCAAAATACCTTATGTTGCAGAAGCCTTACCTATACTGCTATTAAAAGCTGAACGGTTTGATGAGTTGGTAGAGCTTGCACTGTCAGATAACTATTTACCTTCAATTAGCTCGTTTGATGATAATCAAATCAAAATACACCGGTTGCAATATGCTTTTAAAGCAGCGTTAAAGGCAAACCGTCTATACGAAGCTGTAAAACTAGCTCTACGAGCTGGTGAAGAGATTGCAAGTAATGAGCGCCAGACTGATATCTTATCTAATAATTTAGATCTTACTACACAGTTTCTGTCTGAAGGACGTATCCAAGAGCTTGCACATAAAAAAATATTTCAAGGTAGTTGGAATGGCTCGGAGTTGGTTTATTCCGCGTCATTACTTTCAAGTCTATCAAGTTCAAAAGGTGAGGCTACAAGTTACTTTAGGTCAGCCAATCACTGGTTGCAACGACACTTTCAGAAACGTAATGAAGCCAAGGATGAAGACAGGTTTAATGAAAAACTAGAAGATATTGAGATTGTAGAGCTTTCTACTACTCAGTATCGATTAAATGGCTGGAAAGCATGCGTTGATTTCTTATTATCTTGGCAACCCGCTGTCACCATATTCAGAATAACTTCAGCACTCTTTGAAAGGTTAGTAGATGCAGGAGAGTTTGATAATATTGAATTAATGTCAGATTATGGCAAAAGAAATTCAAGTTTTATTTTAGCCGTAACCTCTGAGCTAATGAAGGTTGGAAAAACGCCTCCTAGAAAGTGTTTAACTAGTTGCTTAAATCAGATAATTAAGCCTAGTTCAAAGTTAGATAAACAAACAGACTATTTCCATAAAACGGGTTATTCACTTGATGCATATTTATCATTTTTTGAAGCATGTTTAATTCAAAAACTGCCCATACAAAGCATTAGAAGAGGCGTCAACTACTACTATGACTTCCCCGCGCTCCATAGAATCTCTGATGATTCTCAATATGACGGATCTAGAGAAGCATTGCTTCGCTTTTTGTCTTTGCAAGCAGTAGTAAAAAACAACTATAAATTAAATTTTGAAGATTATATTCCCAATAATTGGCTGGAAAAAAGTGACTCATATGAACGCTCTAGAGAGTTAGAGCGAGCAAAAGAACTGGTTGGTAAGCTTCTTCCATGGTATATGGTGAGAGCGAAAGTGTTAGCTGGCCAACAAATAAACCTCATAGATGAGCATAAACATGCTCAGCAATTATCTTCAAAGGTAGGTAATAGCTCATATCGAGAATATGATCCTGTACCTTACGAAATAACTAAAGTTAAGTTTCAGAATCTGTTATTTAACAATTCTGATTGTACTGATGAGATCAATATATTATTCACTAACGATTATAAAGAAGACAAGCTCAAAGCGTCATTTGCAAATAACATTTATTATCTAAGGGCAAGTTGCCGGAGTGAAAAGCTTCATTATTTAAGTGAAGTCATTGAGGTATCTTGCACGACTGCATTAAGTAATTTCGATCTGGAAGAGCCTCCAGAGTCATACTCTGAAAGTTTTATTAGTTTAGCTAGAGCCGTACTAAGTATTGGGCGAGAAGACGCCGCTGCCTATTTTGATCAGGCGCTAACTAAAGCATCAAATTTTGGACAAGAGGCTGTAGTTAGATGGAAAGCTCTGTCAGCAATAGCAAAACGTAGTGCAGAAGATGGGGAACATAACCCTGAGTTAGCACATAGATATATGAGATGTGCAGAGATGATAGGGGACTCGGTAAGTCGGGAAAAACATTGGGATCGTAATGATGCTATTGCCACCTGTTTTAAACTCTCTCCTATGTCTGCATTTGCCATCTCAAACCGATGGAAAGATAGGAAAATCGGCTGGCATGATAGACAAATTAAGCCGCTAGCTCAGAGTGCGTTAGATTCAAAATTGGTACCGCCTTCTTCAATATGGGCACTATCAGCATTTTCTTGGGAGTATGGATTAATCGACTTTTTTGAAAAGTGTCTATTGCAAGAGCCATCAAAACAAAAACAACAACAGATACTAAATCAATTAATAAGAGACTTAAGGGTAAAGGGAACTACTGGGATAGAGTGGTTAAGAGTATCAGATATTGCAACTACATATAGTTTGCAAAACGAAGAATTAAAGAACATTAAGTTGCTTTCACGGACTTATAAAGCAGAAAATTCAACATCAAGACTTGATCAGGTTGAAAACAGTAAGGATGAATATAACCTTTGGCTTAATACCTACAATCACTTTGAGATATTAACCCCCAACGGTTTCAGGGAGACTTATAAGCTTTATGACTCTAGAAGGGGTCTAGGCGAATATGAGAGGTTTTGGAGTGGTTGCTTTCAAAAAGTAACTTCAAGGAATTTAATATCCTTTTTACGTATTATTAGTGAAGCTGATCTTTTGAATTTTTATGATATTCGGAGCGCTTTTGAAAAAATACCTAGTGAATGGAAGTTAAAGCAAACTGTATGCAATGCTTGGAACAACATTGTTGCCTATGTAGCATCTAGATTTCCACATGAGTTTACATCAATTTATGAGCGAGAGTATTTATTAAGGAGCTTTCTTCTTAATAGCGATACCGACAACGCCATCCAATCTGGTGTGGTCAAAGGGTTGTCTAATTCTGTGGATATTGAATCTGCCGGTGCTCTATTTGGTTTCGCGCACTACAGTGCAAGTAAACTATCGATAACACAAGCCAAAAACTTAATAGATTTTGGATTGTCGAGATTTGAGGACTTTATTGAAGAGGATTACGCTGACGGTGGCTGGAAAGCAGGTAACCAGCTACCACAAGACCTCACAAATGCTTTCGTATGTTATATATATGCTAATTTAGGATCCCCATATGCTCAAGAACGATGGAGAGCGGTTCATGCTGTCATCAGGCTTTATACATTAAATTGCAAAACTGAAATAAATTTGCTGATTGACCTTTTTAGTTCAGAACTACCAAAAGTTTATATTCCTACTAAATTTTCATTCTATGATTTACATGCAAAGTTGTATTTATTAGTGGCTGTAACTAGATGCGCCCATGAAAACTCTGAGTTGTTACTTGATCGCAAAGATGTTTTTTCAGCAATTGCCTTAAACAAGAAACAAGGCATATTGTTTCAATATTATGCTAAGCAAATATGTATAAATATCGAAAAGCAAAAACCGAATAGTTTTGAAAATTCAGTTTTTGAGGAAATACAAAAGAGTTGTGTAACACAGAGACCTCTTTTGAGAGGGAATAAGTATCGATACCGTACAGACTCTTTTTGGCATAAAAATAATTTACTAGGGGCATTACCTGAAGTTAGATTCCCATATGATTTTGTTGAGTATTGGTTTGTACCTCTTGGACGTGTATTTGGTGTATCAGGCACTCAAGTTGAAGACCTTGCTAAAGATGTTTTAGCAAAAAAATGGGGTGTTACCTTTGATGCGATAAATATTCCAGACTCTAGATCGGAGCTTTGGAAGAGCACAAGGGAGTCGTATCAAGCCTTTGGTACAAAGTCTAGTTACCCACAAATTGATAAATATTCATTCTATATTTCATATCATTTGATGCTGGAGGTGGCTTCAATGTTATTAGACTCTATGCCTGTGATAGAGGCCGAGGATGAAGAAGATTCATCTTGGAGTAGCTGGTTAAGCAGACACCTAATTCTTAATAATGACAGACTGCTTTTATCTGAACTTAGGGACCCCATGCCAATAGAAAGAGGCGGTTGGATACATGGCGAATATAGTGAAGAATGGCGCTGGGAAATTATCAGCACTGACTTTATAGATCACCTAGTCGTCAAAAGTGACTCGAAGACATGGCTTAATGTTGAAGGTGATTGGCATGAGCACAAAGATGGCCGAGTAGAGCGAGTTTCTTTTTCCAGTATTCTGGTGCCTAGAGAATTAAGCCAGTCTTTACTAAATACTACAGTAAGCTTTGAGAACCATATAAATGAGTGTTATCTGTACAACTTTTGTCAGTCCGACTACTGTAAGTATTCAAATCGTAAATTTCATGCAATTGAGTTGCTAAGTCGAGATGGCGAAAGTAATGATATAGAATCAAAAGACCCTTATGTGGGTGAAATATACACGAAGGCCTTTAGGCTAAATGAGAATGTAACAGAAGTAATTGACGTAACTTACAGTAATGACCAAAAAAGCTGCATTTTGTCTACTGATAACAGCATTGTCCTTCAGAGTAAATATTGGAGTGAAGACAAACCAAACGACTCTGAATCATATATTAGTTCAGGTAGTCCAATTTTAGCTTCTTTGGACTTTCTAAAGCTAATATGTAAAAGCATGCAGGTGGAGATTGCCATTCAAGTGAATATGGAACGCTCTTATGTAGGTTTATACCGGAATAGGAATAAAGATGACGAACTCGGATACATCCCAGGATACAGTAAAACCTTCATCTTATCTGAAGATGGAAAGCTTAGAGATACAAGAAAAAGTTATCAACTTAGGTAAAAAACTACTGCGTAACTTTGAACAAAATGATCCTGATCAAGTAACATCTTGGATGATTAACTATCTAGCAGAACAAATTACGCTAGCTGAGAGAACGAATTGTGAGCTAACTAAGAAACTTTGCTTTGACACAATTTTACAACTCTGGGAAAGTCATGCTGCATTTCCAGATGGGACAAGACCCTTTGAGAGTTTTGAGCCTATTTTCAAAGCATTAGAATCCTTAAGTCCAGAAAGTGCTAATCGTCGTTATTTTACAAATCAGAGTTATGCTGGAAAGAATGATGAATTAGACCATGCAGCAATTTGGTTAGAAACAGCAAAAGATCTAGATGCTGCGGCAAGAATACTGATTACGTTTATATTTGAACAAGCTATTGCACGTGCTACCACAGAAGAGACCAAAAGTTGGTTGAAAACTTTATCTGGAACGGTTGATGTCAATGAGATTGCTTTTATACTTAAATATGACAACGAAATCTCTCCCACTGAACCACAACAAAAGATAGAAAAGTTAGTAGGTAGGATTGCTCAATTAGAACTCTTTGAAAGTTTCAGTCAAGCTACTCGTAAAGAGCTTGAGAAAGAAGTGGCGGACCTAAAAAACTCAATTAAGAGTGAGGGGTGAGTCAGTAGACTAATCTAATAAATAAGCAACTTTCCTGAGGTTTGCTTACATAAAACAACATAAATATAAACAATAAACATTCTGTTAAATGTGAGTATTAAAGGGAGATATTGCAACAATGAATAATTTAAATATTACTGAATTCGGAAGCTTCCCTAATAATTATCAATTTCGTCCTCATGTATGTAAAGAGTTCATAAGGCTGCTGTCAAGTTCTGCTGAAACTGAAATTTTAATTTTAGAAACCAGACCTGGGATTGGTGCAACATGTATCTCTGCAGAATATTTAAGTGTTCTCACTGAACCAGGTTTGCTGTTAACAATTCACGCGGGAAGTAGAGCTGGGTATTCATTACCATTTCTTATGGATCAAGTCCTTCAGCAGGCCTACGCACTTTTAGAAGAAAGTCCTAAGCAAATAAATTTTGAAAGTCAGATCAGTGAGTGGCATCAAGTTTTAGCGCGTTTACAGAGAAAAGTTAGAAATAGCCATAACAAACTACACATTATTGTGGATGGATTACATCAAATCCCATCAAACGATGAAAGATATCTTCAAGAGGTAATTAGAGACGTTTTAGCTCTTGGGAATAAAGATGTTAGACATATTTTAACTTGGAGGGAAGGAGCTGAGCTTCCCAAACTTTTACAAGGCTTGGTTGCGCGCAAAGTTCCAATTCCTCCATTAAGTGAACAAGAGAGTAAAAACTATCTGAAAGCAGAAGGTATAGATGAGAAGTTATCTCAAGAGGTTTTTGATGCAGCTGTAGGTGTACCTGCACTTTTGGCTTCTTCAGCCAGATTACACAAAATAGGGAAGCTGGATGCTAAAAGTTTGCACACCGATTTAGCGAGTAATTATGAATTGGAATGGGATGCTCTTCAGGAAGTGCTCACTAGTTCATTACACGTGATTGAAAGAGTATTTGCATTTCTTGTTTTTTCAAAGAAACCATTAAACACAAATGAAATATCCTTACTAGTACTCGAAGATGCTTCAGTTGTAGGTGAAATAATAAGCAAATCAGATTTTTTAAAAAAATCTTCTGATGGTTTCATATCATTTACAAGTAATACGAGCCGAGATTTTATAAAGTCAAAGCTCGAGAGCCTTCGAATTGAAGTATTAAATACGTTCGTAACTAATATTGTTGCTGATCCTTTATCAGGCGACTCAATTCAACTTCTTCCTAACTATTATGAAGAGCTGGGTAGAGACGAAGATATTGTTACATTATTAACACCTGATAACTTAGATATTTATCTAGGAGAAACACAATCCTTAACTGCATTACGTAGAAGAAATGAACTCGGCTTCAGGGCAGCAAAAAGAAGTCAAAAGGAAATTGAAGCATATAGGTTTGGGTTACAAACTTCTATAGTAAGAACTTTAGAAGGGCACGATGGTAAAGAGGCCAAGCTTGCTGCATTAGCAACTACTGGAAGAATTGAGGCTGCACTTGAGTTAGCTCAAGGGGAACCTACTAAGGAGTCTAGATTATTATTATTATCTCAATATGTAAAAATATTATTTGCTAAGGGGATAAAGGTCGATGATGTTCTAGCGGATACTATTGGAACTTTAATTGCAGAAATTGATTTTACAGAGGACAAAGACCGGGCAGTTGCCATAGCTGAAAACTTAGTAGGTCCATTCCCAGAGCTAGGTATTACCTTAGTCGAACAATCGGCTGAAGGTGCAAAAGATTACCAAGATGCAGCTTTTACCCATCTTGTTTTAAAAACACGCTCTGAACCAAATCAAGACTTAAAGGTGTCTGCCGAGAAATATGCCTCAAAAGTAACTAATGCCAATATTCAAGGTTTTCTTAGGGCTACTGAATCGCTATTTTTAGATACTTCAGTAGAAGAAATTAAAAGAACAACAGCTGGCCTGGATGGAAGGCAAAGATCCTTTTTATTAAGAAGGTGGATCATGATGCATTCAAAGGATAAGGACGTGCTCATTATAGCTGATTACGCTCTAGACGAAGTTGTTCGTGATCCTTCATATTTACCTTCGGCTGGAGATTTACGAGAGATTTGTCTGGCAATCGCGGATTCAAGTGACTATAAGTTAGCAACTGCTGTATTAGAAAGAATTGAAGCACAAAGATCAGCACTACTTGAAGTCACTGCAACTGTCGATAAATTTAGACTTGACTTAGAAATTGCCAGAGCTAGAACTGCGCTTGGAATAGATAATCACGATGATGTATTAACAGACTTATATGTTCGCGTAAGTGACATGAAAGATGAGAGCTCTAAATTAGAATGTTTTAGTTGGATGAGGTCAGCATTAGATAACTTTAAAAATATACCCTCTTTAATTGATGAGTCTTATAAATCACTTTGTGAAGGTGCAGTTCAGGATTCGTTAGATATATGTTTATCTTCTACGGCAGAGCATTTGGAAGTATTTAAAGGGGCAATGCACGCTCTAGTGGAGTGTAGACCTGAGATGGTTTTCGATATGATTTCCAAACTAAATACAGTATTGCGCCGAGATGAAGCATATTCATTATTTATTGAAAAATACACTTCAAGACAATCAAAAAAAGCATTACAAATCCATTTAATCAATAAAGCTTTGACTTCTATTGTTGAAGACGAAGTAAGGTGGGGAGCAACAGTTACAAGTTTAAGGCTCTTGGCTTTAAGAAAACCTAGTTTGGAAACTCCACCACAGAGTTTGATTTTATCCGCTCAAAATATTGAAGATCCATTAGGAAGGGCGTTTGCTTGGCGTTGGATTGTTCTAATAGCTAATCATTACAACGTTTCATTAGACCTAGAGAAAGCTGCGTCGGACTTTAATAAAATATCATCTGAAATAGATCAAGTATGGCGAGTTCCGGAGTTGAATTACTGGTTAATTGAATCTTTTGCAAAAGTTGATACAAAGTTTGCTAACTCCCAACTGGATAAGTATGAGCTGGAAAGTTCACGCAATAAAAATATAAGCCCAACATATGCAGAGCTATTAGTAAATTTAGCTAGGCTATCAATAATCTCGTTTGCTGGAATACTACAGCAACAAATTGATACAGATGAGGAGTTAGATTCTCTTTGTAGAATAATAACCTTAGTCCCTTCTGTAATAATGCAAATTGACCTGTTTGCTGATTTAGCTCTTAGGGCGTTTTCAAAAAATAGGAAGGATGTATTTGAGAAAATATGCGATTCAAGAATTCAAAGATTAATTACTTTATATAATGGACCAAAGCAAATAAAGAACAGGCTTTGCTTCATTGCTTACGCACCAATTTATTTATGGAATAATCGTTATGGGGACTCGTTAATTCAAGATCTTCCCGAAGATAAGAAAAATGATTGTAGAAGAGAGCTATTAGTTTTCTGCATTACAAAAAAATCAATTTATGAGCCATATCAAGATCACCATTTCAGTAATTGTAAATTAACATATTCACAAGCGGTGACTATAGTGGGTCTGATTGAAGAAATGACTATTGACTCAGTTCTAGCATCTTCAATTGAAGCATTTAGTTATGCGGCAACTTCAACTAAAAGTAATAGTGAAATAACTAAGCACCAGCGTGTAAATTTTGCTCAGCAAATTCTGAAAAAATCTGAACAAATTTTGCCTGATGTAAAAAATATCAAACATGATGGCTGGAAGATTGTTATCAAGGCTTGGTGTTTTGTCTTGTCTGATGAAACTAGTCAAGAAAAGTGGAAAAAAATAATTGAAGAGGGAAAAAATCTACCCAATAGTTCCGACACAGTATATGTTTTAACAACAATATCTCAATGTTTACCAAAAAAACTCAATACAGATAGAAACAATTTAATAAAAGATATTGAGTCGAGATTAACTTCAATATCATCTTTGGCTGATCGTGTGAAACGGTTAATTTCTCTATCAAATGCTTCAGTAGGAATCGAAGCCGAGCATATTGTTGCCAAAAGACTACTGACTAATGCTATGAAAGACTCTTTATTGATTAAAGACTCTGAGGTTGCATCGGAAGCTCAAAGGCAAATCATAGATACCGCTTATCAATTAGATAAAGACTTTGCAGTAGAGCTAACTAAATTGATTGACGATGATCCTGCTAGAGTTCGAGCAAGAGCTGAGGCTAATGATTTATTAAAATCACAAAAAAATAAACTTGCTATTTTAGCTAGAAAAAATACTGAAATTGACGATGATATTAATGATGTCGGACGGATTGGTTGGGAGTTGTTGGCAGCATTAAATGCTGACAAAGTTGCACCACAAAAACATGAGGATTTATCAAAATTATTGAAGGCCGGATATAAAAGAAACTTATCAGAGGTCATGGGCTTTTATTGGTGGTATTTGAGAAATTTACAAGCAAAATATGAATCCAATAAGAGCTCTACTCAAAATATATTATTGCCAATTTTTGAAGTCACAAGACTTGCAGCTTTACTTGCTGAAAAAATTGGTAAAAGAGTATGTGGTAAACCAGATTTTTTTCACTTTTCTTCATCAGAATCTAAAACTACAAGCTTTATAGCGACTCCAGGTGAAAGAGAGAATGCTATTGTTTTCATTAAGGAGTGGATTGATAATCTTGAAGATTTAGAAATCATTATTTGTGACCCATATTTTAAACCCACAAATATAGATTTCGTTAAAGATCTCAGTTTTTATAGGGAGGGGCTCTCCTTTAGCGTCCTAACTTGCGTTAATGATGGATCAATATCTGGCAATCTTGATTACGAATACCGTAGTGCATGGAGCAAACTAGCCTTTACAGAGCCTCCACCATTACGAGCAATTCATGTTAGTTACGAGGGTGACAAACATCAGCATCCTATACACGATAGATGGATCATTGGAGGAAATGCAGCGCTTCGGGTTGGTACCTCACTTTCGAGTCTAGGTTTGTCGAAATTAAGTGAAATTTCAGAAGTCAATTCATTGGATGTTGACAATATTCGAGGTTCTCTTCAACCGTTCTTGAATATGACGGAACGATGGATTGACGGCCGTAGGCTTCGTTATAATGTTGTACAGTGGTAGACTGAAAGATTAGTAATAATCCGAAGGTTCGTAACTATTTGTGACCTATTTTCAATAGTAGACTTATATATTTATAACAAAACACATAACTTAAAGCATGTTACTGCACTTGCTAGCTTAGCTTTATGTTAGACAGACTTTAGAAAGAGTTTGCTAATATAAATGATATTTATAATCAGCGCGTTATAAACTTTGTTTCGACAGACTTTATTTTTTAATATCATTGTGATAGGAAAAAATAAAGTCTGTCGGACGGTAATAAAGTCTGTCGAAAATTGAAAC
>Ga0066420_1000128_pt1 | contig 20927 bp, 12 predicted proteins | sample LakWasMet28_LOW6_2_FD_59547 | JGI IMG/M metagenome (GOLD analysis project Ga0066420, IMG submission 59547) | Freshwater sediment methanotrophic microbial communities from Lake Washington under simulated oxygen tension - Sediment Metagenome 28_LOW6 | ecosystem: Environmental > Aquatic >... | reverse complement strand
GGGATGACGGACGAAGATCGCCTCGATCTCGGCGGGCATGAGGTATTCATAGCGACCCCATGAGGGCGTGGAAGGGGGGTGGGTCATGGGAAAAGTGAAGAAGGTGCTAGCGATGCGAATTGTTCGTTAGCGTGCAAAATGCTGGGCGACCTTGGCGAGGGCTTCGGCGGTTTGGTCGATGAGTTCGTCCGTGAGGGCCGGGCTGATGGGCAGGGAAATGCTGTCGGCGAGCATGGCCTCGGCGACGGGGCAGGAGACCTTCCGGTAATCCATCGTCGTCAGACCAGCCTCGCGCAACGGCCAGTGTCCGGCGAAGAAGTTGTGGTTTTGGAAAAGCGGGTAGCGGTAGACGGGTTTCGGGATGTAGCCGGCCTGGGCGGCCACGCCCTCGGCCTGGAGGGCGGCGACAAATTCCTCGCGCGTGCAGCGGTAGGGGCTGGCGTCGAACCGGAGGAGGCAGAACCAGAAGCTGTGGGTGTCGCGCGGATCGATCTCCGGCAACGAGAAGCCGGGTAACGCGAGCCGGCGCAGGTGTCCGAGCAGGCGCGAGCCGAGCCGGATGTGGGTGGCGATGATGCCGGGCAGCTTGACGAGCTGGGCGGCGGCGACGGCGGCCTGGGGCTCGCTCATGCGGTAGTTGGGTGAGAGGGCCTCGGGGTTGCGGTTGTTGGTGACGCGGTCGTAATGCTTGTCGCCCCATTTCGCCAGGGTCGGGCCGTAACGGCTGTCATTCGTGCCGACGATGCCGCCGTCGCCGCAGCTGACGTGCTTGAATTCGTTGAAAGAGTAACAGGCGAGGTCGCCAAAGAGCCCGACCGGTTTGCCGCGGTAAGCCGCGCCCCAGGACTGGGCGCAATCCTCGATGACGAGGAGGTTGTGCTCGCGGGCGATCGCCATCATCGCGTCCATGTCGCTCGGGTTGCCGGCGAGGTGCACCGGCATGATCGCGCGGGTTTTCGGCGTGATGGCGCGGCGCACGGCGGCGGGATCGAGGTTGTAGGTGTGCGGATGGATGTCGGCAAAGACCGGCACGAGCTGCTGGTAGAGAATGCCAATGACCGAACCCATGTCCGTGACCGGCGACGTGATGATCTCGGAGCCCGGCGGCAGCTGGAGTGCCGCGACCGCGATATGCAGGGAGGCCGTGCCGGAGGAACAGGGCATGCACCATTGCAGCGGGTAGGTGCGGCGGAATTCCTCGAGCAACGCGCCGCATTGGGGGCCCTTGGCGTAGAAGAGCGAGGGCTGGTCGACCATGGCGGTGAGCCGGGCGAGTTCTTCAGCACCCCAGCGGTGATGGACGGGGCGCGTCGAGGTGACGGCCTGCGGGCCGCCGTGGAGGGCGAGAGAGGAAGGCTTCATGGTGATATGAAGGAAATTTGCACAGGAGGTAACTGAGAGAACAGAGCAGCGGAGCGGAGGGTGGGTCGGTCTCTCTGTTCGACACGCTCAGGACCCCGAGTCAGTCGAGGGGTCGACCGACTGCGGCTGGTCGGGAGACCAGCCCTCCAAAAAGGCAGTGGAGAGCGATTCATGGCTGGGGATGGGGTTCAGCGCCGGGCAAGGCTCGGAGGAAATCGGCGAGGTTGTAGACGAAGCCGAACTCGATGGCGATGCGCCAGAGGGCCTGTTGCTTCTCTTGTTCTGTGGGGGCGGTCTCGCGGTTTTCCACGGCGGTGGTGGCTTCGGCGATCGTAGAGCAGAGGCAGCCGTGGCGGGCCATGTCTACCATGCCGCCCGGTGACATGAGCAGGCACCAGTTGATGGCGAAGCCGACGTAGATCAGGTGGTTGATGCCATGGGCGCGACAGAGGGCGGCGAGCTGGTCACCGTTTTCGGCGACGCCTTCCCCGTCAACCGGCCGAGCGGTGGGCGCGAAGTCGAGCTGGGCGAATCCCGCGGCGATGTCGGCGGTGTTATGTCGGCCGGGAAAGGCCTCGCCAGAGCGGAGGGCTTGCAGGTGGCCATAGACCGGATCGCGGGCCACGGGCTTGATGAGGGGGGACTGGCTGGCGAGCTGCACGGCGCGGCGGTAGCCCGGGAGATTGGAGTAGTAGTCCTTGCCGCCACCCACGACGTGGAAGACCGGCAGGGGAGATCTCCGCACGGCGGCGAGCAGGGGAGGAAAGACCTCGGCGAGGATCTTCTCGGCCCGCGGCATGTATTCCACCGCCCGGCGCCAGCCGGGGAAAGCCGTCGGCGGTCCGCAATCCCACGCGTGCATGACGACGAGAGCGGTGTGCGTCGGGGCCAGCTCGGTCTCGACGGTGTGCCAGCCGCCATATGCCGCGGCCGGCACCGGGAGGGCGGGGTCGGCGTCGAACTGGCGATAGAGCCGGGCGGGAAGGCGCATGGGGCTATTTAACAGGAGTTGACCGATGATGGCTCATTTTTCACAGGAGGGAACGGAGATAACAGAGGAGAGGAGAAAACTATTCTCTGTTCCCTCCGTTTTCTCCTGTGAAAAGGCTTGGTTTTCAAATTTGCGTTTTGGGCGGACGTGAAGCGCGCCAGAGGAGGGCGCCGATGACGAAGAGGAGGCCGCCAGCCACGAGGTTGATGGCGGGAGGGGCAAGGGCGGAGGAGGGGAGGGCCACGCAGGCGCACAGGACGACGCCGAGGAGCACGCTCACGACGGACAACATCTGGTAGTCGCGCAGGCCGCCGATCGGGACGTTGGGGTCCACCGGGACGGGCGTGCGGAGATCGGCGTCGAAGCGCCGGCACTCGGCGCTGCGGGGATCATCGGCGCGGTAAAAGAGGGCGGAAAAGAAGAACACGGCGGTGGAGACGATCGTCGCGCTGAGGATGTTGCGCTCGTAGGCGTGGTCCGGGAATAGATCCAGCGCCAGCAGACCGAAGGCGGCGACGAAGGCGGCGATGCTGGCGGCCATGCCGGACCACCAGGGTGTCTTGCGGTAGATCATGCCGAGGAGCACGGGCATCATGAAACCGGGAGCGGTGAGTGAGTAGTATTTCAGGCCGAAGTTGAAGGCCCCGCCCGTCTTGGCGATGTAGAGCGCCGCCACGATGCCGAGCACCCCGATGACCAGCATGGTGAGCTGCGCGACGCGCATCTGGTGGTTTTCCGAGGCGAGGGGCAGGCCGAGGCGTTTGCGCAGCGGCACGTAGATGTCGCGGGTGGTGGTGGCGGCGAGCCAGTTGAATCCGTCGCTGGCCTGCCCGAGCGTGGCGGAGAGAATCGCGGCGACGACGAAGCCGATCATGCCGTGCGGCAGGAGCAGGAGGGCGAGGCTGACGAACGAGGCCTCTTCCGGAGCAGCAAACTGCGGCCAGATCTCGGCGATGTTGGGAAACAGGACGCGGGCTCCCATCATGGGGAGAATCCACAGCAGCGGACCGACGAACGACAAGCCGGCGCAGAGGAGGGCCATCTTGCGGGCACTGCGTTCGTCCGGCACGCTCTGGTAGCGTTGGACCTGCCACCAGGCGACGTTGTAGCCGAGCAGGACGTTGATGCCGTAGCAGAGGAGGAAGAGCGGCTGGCCGGGTTGTCCGTTGAGACCGAAATAGCCCGCCGGCGCCTCATGCCAGAGCCGGGAGAAGCCGGCGGCGATGCCCTCGCCGCCGCCCAGATGGCGGAAGGTCACGGGCATGATGATGACCGTGGTCACCAGGATGATGACGCCCTGCACGGCGTCGCTCAGCACCGCGGCCCAGAGACCGCCGATGACCGTGTAGACGATCATGACGATACCGACGACGATCATCGTGAGTTCCAGACCGCTCAGGGTGTAGCCGAGCACGACATGTTGCTCGCTGGCGAAACCCAGGGCGGTGGCGACGAAGATGCACAATATGTACAGGCCCTGGCCGATGAGCACGATCTGCGGCACGACCGCGGTCACCGAGTAGAAGTAGGTTGTCGAGGAAGAGTAGCGGCGCGTGAGGAACTCGAGCGGGGAGTTGATGCGCGCCCGCCGCCAGCGGGAGGCGAAGTAGAAGGCGCCGATGAGATAGGCCCAGGTGGCCGAGGTGAAGACGACGACGGCGCCGAGGCCGTAACGGTAGGTGAAACCGGCGGCGGCCACGAACATGAAGGCCGAGAAACCGGAGACCCAGTTGGACACGCCGGCGAGGAACCAGGGGATCTTGCCGCCTCCCTTGAAGTAGTCGTCGGTGTTCTGATTCTTCCGGGACGAATACCAGCCGACAAAGATCACGATGCCGAAATAGAGCGCGATCAGGGCGTAGTCGGCGCTGTTGACGTGGTTGAATTGCGGCATGGGGGAGGGAGAGAGGAGCAGGGAGAAGGGAGCGAGGAGCGAGGAGCGAGGAGCCAGAGGCCAGAGGCCAGAGGCCTCGTTTAAGTCGTAAGTTTAAGTTGAAGAGACCGGAAACATGAGCTCCGAGGCCCCGTTTAACTCGAAAGTTTGAGATGAAGGATTTTTGGAGTCTGTTGCGGGTCTGAATTCTTAAACTTAAACTTCTGACTTCAACTCGCGGGAGCGCGGGTGGCGCGGAGCCACGGGGTGTGTGGGTTTGCTCATGCCTCCGTTCAGCTGATCGTGATGACTGGGACGGGGTCGGTGGTGCGGATGGTGACGTTGATTTTTTGGGCGGCGTGGGTGCCGGTCACGCGCCAGGCGGTGCCTTCGCGGGTGACTGTGAGGGTGCCATGAGGATCGCCGGCGGAGGCGGTGGTGCAGGCGGTCAGCAACTCGTGCGCGGTCGCGCTGGCGGAGACGGCCTCGACGAAAGGGAACACGCCGACGCTCTCGGGCAGGTCCAGCCGGCCGGTCGCGGCGGAGACCTTGCCGGTGGCGGCAAGGGTGCCACGGACGGAAGCGAGGGGCCGGTCGATGCCGAAGGATTGTCCGCTGGCGGTGGGCCGGCCCTTACCGTCGTCGTTGAAGACCTGGAAACGCACCTGCACCGGGGCGGCGGACTTCAGTTGCACGCGATCGAGGATGAGCAGGACGTCGGGCTTGAGGAAGACGAGGGTGCGGGTCACCAGCGTAGTGTCCGGCAAGACAAGGGCGTAGGCGTCGGTCGCGTCGCTGGTGACGGTCATCCAGCCGTTGCCGGTGCGGTAGTCAGTGACGCGGGCCTCGGCCCAGGACGCGTTGGTGCCTTCGGAGCCGTTGTGGTATTGGTGGCCCTTCCCGTTGATGAGAACGGCGGTGTGGGCCTCCGTGAGGCGCAGGAGCCATTGCGGCGTGGTGAAGGAATAACCGGCACGGAACGGGTCGTGGAAGAGGCGTTCGCCATGGGCCTTCAAGATGACGCTGTTGCGGTCGGCGTGTTCGTGGTTGGCCGGACCGCCGCTGCGAAAGGCGACGACGGTGTCCGCCGGCGCCCAGCCGGTGCGGGAGATGACCCAGTCGTTGCTGAGGCGGACGTCCTGCTCGGCAGCCGTGGGGGGCTGCTGGGGGGCTTCGGGTCGATACCAGACGACGCCTTGCAGCAGGCGGATCGAGCCGATGTGGCCGGCCACGTAGCTGGAGAGCGGGTCGTTGGCGGACGCGCCGACCCAGCCGGCGACGGAGACATCCATGCCGACGCCGGCGTCGCAGAAGTTGACGACGTCCTGGGCGGGATCGTAGTTGCCCTTCGGCGTGGCGTTGTAGGTGGTGTTGAGTTTGGGGTCCGCGATCTTGCCACCGCCGCAGGGCATGGCCATGGCGAGGGCGTAGCGAATCGTGCCGGGGTAGTTGATGAGCTTGCGATCGTCGATCCCGAGACGCCGGTAAATGCCCTCGGCGATCATCGCGAGATGGGAGGTGGTGTAACCCCAGTAGCCCACGCCTTCGTCGTAGGAACCGTCGCTGCCGTACATCGTGGAGAAGGCCTGCGCGCTTTGGCGGGAGAGTTGCAGCCATTTCGCCGCGTCGGGGTGGCGACCGTGGAACCAGAGGGCGGCGAGACCGAGACCGCAGGTGGGGATGATCTTGAGGTTGGTGGCGTTGAGGATGAGCGGCCAGCGCGCGAGGCTCACGCGGTAGGCCTGCGGGTAGTCGTCCTCCGGATCAAAGCCCCAGCCCTTCACGCGGTCCGGGTACTTCAGGCCGTAAAGCGTGCGATAGCAGGCTGGCGCGCCCTCGGTCACAATCTTGCTTTCGACGCGTTTCACCAGATCGGCGGGCACGGCCGCACCCAGCCAATCCAGGGCGTAGACGGCGGCGATGGTGGACTCAGGGGCGCGTTGCAGACCGATGGTGTCTTTGCCGCCTTCCAGGAAATAGTCCCAGCGGGTGTAGTCGCACATGCGGGACAGGGCCAGCAGTGCGAGGTCCAGATGCTGCCGGTCGCCCCACACCGTGTAGGCAAACGCACTGTTCTGGACCGTTTTCCAGACCCGCATGAAGTCGGCCACGTGGTTGTTCAGCCGCATTTCCTCCCGCAGGAACTTGGTCTCCGCCGCAAAGTCGACGTTCTGCAACGTGGTCCGCATCTCGGCGCAGCGCGGCAATTCGAGATTGGCGCGGATGCGGGGCAGGTCCGACGGATCGAAAAGCAGCCCACGGGAGCCGCTCGGGACTGGAGCGGGTTTTCCGGTGGCAGGCTCCGCCGCCCCGAGAGGCAAACGGGCAAAGGGCAGGGAAGCAGCGAGGACGGCGGAGCTCTTCAGGAAGGTGCGGCGGGAGGGAGTTTGCATGGGAGTTGGGGGGGGAGGGAGCAGGGAGAAGGGAGCAGGGAGCGAGGAGCCAGATTTGGAGAATGGGTCTAGGGTCTGGGAATTGGGGAGTGAGATTTGGAATCAACGCGACACACCCCGCCTTGGCGGGCATCGGCCGTCGCCGAGGCTATGGCCCGACAAGCCCCTCTTGATAGAGGGGACTTTGGATGCGAGGATTATAGAGGGAGCATCGGTCGTTTGGATCGTAGTTCCCCTCTAGGAAGAGGGGTGGCGCTCTGCGCCGGGGTGGGTTGGTGTGATTTGGTCAGATACGCATTTGGGAAATTGGGTCTAGGATTTGGCGTTTGGGATTTGGACTTTTGAGATTTGGCGTTAGGCCTATTTGTAGCCCTTGAAGTGCTTGGGCTCGTCGGGATCCTGGTAGCGGGTCGTGTAGGTCTTTTTGCTGGCGGCGAGCTTGAGGAAGACGTCGATCGGGACGACCTCGGTGGGGCCGCTCAGCTGCTTCACAATTTCGACGAGGCTGTTGACGTCGTTGGATTCGCGGACGTGGACCAGCAGGAAGTAGGGCCGCGTGGCGTTGAGGGCGATAAGCTCGTTCAGGTCGGCGGCGACCTCCTCGCGCGGGCGGCGTGGGTCGATGTAGTAGTCGTAGGAGAGCATCGGACGGGTGTCGCGCAGGTCGCGGGTGCGGGAGGGGCCGTAGCCGTTGATGAAGCCGATGACATCCGGGAAGGCGGCGTAGTAACGGTCCACCGTTTCCTTGGTGAGGTCCGTGTTGCCCACGTTGCCGTCGGCGGCGGAGTTGTCCATGATCTCCATGACGTGCTCGTCGAGCGTCGCCATCATTTCGCGGGCTTCCTTCATGAGGAGCGGGAAGCGGTCGGCGGGAATGTGGTTGGGGTACATGTAGCCCGGGCCGCTGAGGCCGCCAATGAAGTAGTCGTTGGGCGTGGCGCTCTCGTGGAAGTACTCGAGGGCGGCGGGGGAGAACTTGGTCCAGTTCATCGTCACCTGCCAGGCGAAGGGGAGCTTGCCGCGGCCGGGCTTGGTCCAGACGCCGATGCCGATGCTGTCGGACTGCACGAAGGAGAGATAGACCTTCGGCTCGGCCGTCAGTTTCGCGTCGAGGGCGACATGGTGGTTGTTGGTGAACTTGAAGCCCGGCGTGAAGGTGAACTGGCAGTTGAAGCTCAGGTTGGGGAGGTTGTGCAGGCCTTCCATCTTGAGGCCGTAGCTGGACAGCAGCGTGGTGTGCTGCTCCTCGGTGTCCTTGCCGTAGGCGTGCCAGCCGAAGACGATCGAGCCGGGTTTCAGCTCGGAGAACAGGCGCTTCTCAAGGGCGAGCTCCTCGGCGTGCACCGGGTTGGCGGAGAGATCGTGGAAGAACATTTTCTGGCGGATGCCCCAGTCGGCCATCGCCGGCTGGCGCACGGCGCCGCGGTGTCCGCCCATCAGCATGATCGCATCGTGCGTGCAGCGGGCCCAGTAGCGGTTGACGGCGTCGGTGTAGATCTGGGCATCCGTCTGGCCGGTGTAGCGCCCGGTGAGGTCCTCGTGTTTCTTCAGGCCGTGCTTTTCGACCAGAGGCACGAGGGCCGGGGTGACGACGACAACGTCCTCCAAACCGGCGATGGTGAAGGCGACGTTAAGGGATGCGCCGACGGCGGGATCCCAGATGACATAGCCCTTGGCGCTGGCGGCGAAGCGGGTCAGGGCCTCGTCGGCGGTCTTGAGTTCGGTGAACTGGACGCCGTGCTTACGCTGGTAGAACTCGAACAGCGGCGCGGTGATCTCCCATTGGAAATCGGGCGGGTGGATGATGTAGAGCTGGGGCGCCGTGCGGTTGGCGAGGCCCTGGAGGCTGATGAGCAGGGCTTTCTCGGGCAGGCCGCTGGCCACGCGCCAGTCGCCGTCAAAGTGCATGAAGGCACCCGTCCGCGCCGCAGTTGCGGCGTGGCCAAGGGGCATGAGACCCAGCGAAAGGACGAGCAGGAGGAAGAGGGGGGAGCGCATGGTTTATTTCTCCGCGGTGATTTTGGTGAAACGGTAGACGAGCGGACGCGGGCGCGAGCTGTGGAGCTCGATCAGAAGGAGTTCGCGGTCGCCCTCGACCAGCCGGTATTCGGAATAAAGGCGCATCACGGTCTCGCCCTGGGAGATCTCGAGCGGCACGTCGGCCTCGACGCGCAGGGTGCGGCCGGCGTCGAGCCAGGCGGCGCGGACAGGGGTGGATTTGCCCTTGGCGGGATAGATCGCCATGTGCCGCTGCTCGACGCGGAAGAAGTCGGGCAGGGCAACGGCCTTCGCGGTGTCCACGGTGTTGGTGGCGGAGAGTTCGGTCTTGCCCCACTTCATGTCGTGCTGGAGGGCGACCTGACTGCCGTTGACGCGGACCTCGAGGGTCCATTCGTGCCAGCCGTCGAGCGCGGTGCTGCGCTCGCGGTCGAGTTTCCACCGACCCTCGAAAGGCGAGGTGGCGGCGAGCGCCACGAGGGGCAGCAGGAGGAGGGAAGCGAGGAGGAAGCGGAGGTGTCGCATGGGAAATCGGTTGGTTGAATCAGGGAGTGTCGCGGAAGCGGAGTTTCTCGGCGTCGCGGTCGAGGTAGGGGATGCCGTTGGTCATCCAGTCGGGGGCCGGAGCGCCCTTGAGGAAGTGGTCGAAAAACTGGTGCATGCGGCGGGCGAAGTCCTTGGACGCGGCGCGGCGTCGCGGGCTGTGGAAGTCATTGTTGTAATTGATCAGGTAGACCTCCTTGCCCTCGCGGCGCAGGGCGAGGAAGTACTCGACGGCCTGCGGCCAGGGCACGATGTCGTCGTGGTCGTTGTGGAGGATCAGCAGGGGTGTGTTGACCTGCCGGGCATAGAAGACGGGGGAATTCTCGAGGTAAAGGAGCGGGGCGTCGGCGATGCTGGCGCCGAGGCGGCTCTGGTTTTTCTCGTATTTGAACTGCCGCGAACGGCCGGAGCTGTCACCGATCGCGCCGTTGGCGCTGACCATGTTGCTGACGATGGCGCCGGCCTCGGCGGCACGGAAGCGGTTCGTCTGCGTGATGATGTAGGCGGTCTCGTAGCCGCCCCAGGAATGGCCCTCGAGGCCGAGCGCGTTTTCGTCGACGAAGCCGAGACGGAGCACGGCGTCGACGGCGGGCATGACGCAGCGGTAAGCGCTCTGGCCGGGGTGGCCGGTGGTGTAGACGATGTCGGGCATCAGCACGACGTAGCCGTTGCTCGTGTAGAACGAAGGATCGATGACCGCGAGGGGCGCCGGGGTGAAGAAGCGGTTCACGTTGAGCGACAGCCGCTCGTAGATATAGACGACCATCGGGTATTTCTTCTGCGGGTCGAAGTGGGCGGGCTTGCAGAGCATGCCGGAGAGCTCCACGCCGTCGGTGTTGCGGTAGTTGATCAGCTCGGCGGTGCCCCAGGCGAAGGGAGCCAGTTGCTCGCCGCCGATGGAAACTTTGCGCGGGGTCTCGAAATTCTGATTGGTTGCGAGGAAATCGGGATACTCATCAAAGCGCTGGCCGATGAGCAGCAGGGTGTCGGCGGCCAGGGCGCGGCCGGCGTAGCGGTAGTCACGGTCGGCCCAGAGCAGGCGCTCGGGCGCTGCGGCAGAGCCTGGGTTGAACCGATAGAAACCGGTGGCGCGGGTGGCTTCATTCTCGCCGCGGAAGATCAACGGTTGGTTCAGCGCGATGCCGGGTTTCTCGTCGCCCGGCTCGACGGCCTCGGTGCGCTGCAGGCGGAGCTGGATGCCGGTTTTCCGGCCGAAGCCGCCGGTCAGGTTGACGGCGGGCCGGCCGTCGGGGAACACCTGCCAGAGGTCGAAACGGTCGTAGAGGAGGAGCGAAGCGCCGTCGCTGGTCCAGCCGGCGGTGCCGTGGGCGCCGGGCATTTCGGGCATGTCGGCCCGTTCGTCGTACATCGGGTAAGGCAGGCTCCGGCTGAGGGGGCGGATGGAATCGTCGCGGCCATAGGCGGCAAACCACTGTCGGTCGGCGTACCAGGCGAGCCAGCGGTTGTCGGGCGACCAGCGGACCCCGGCCTTTTCGCCAAGTTCGCGGGCGATCAGGCGCCGGGAGCCGGTGGCGGTATTGACGACGTAGAGATCCTGGTAAAGGCCGTCGTAGTCGAAGCGTTTCCGGTAAGGCCGGTCGTCGAGACCGAAGGCGAGGGAGGCATCGTCGGTGAACGTGAGGGCGGGCAGGGCCGGGTCGGCCAGTTGGCGGAAGCGGCGGGTGGCGAGGTCGAAGATGCCGACGTAGGCGCGGCGGCGTTCCTTCTCGGCGCGCACTTTCTGGAGCGGCTGGATGACGTCGTCGTTCCAGCGCCAGAGATCGGCGGAGACCTTTTCCTCCTCGGGCAATGTGGCGAGGCGGGGATCGACGGGCGGCGGGAGCGGTGCGGTGGAGACAAAGATGTTTTTGCCGTCGGCGGAGAAGGCGGGCGCGGCGTCGCCGCTCAGGGCGGAACCGGCGGGAATATCGGGTGAATCACCGGCCAAGACAGCCGCGGCCGCGGTCGGGCCGCGGCGCCAGTGGTACAGGGCCAGGCGGGCAGGCTTGGCGACGGGATCGGCGCGGTCGCTGAGGAAGGCGGCCTGGGTTTGGTCGCGATCCCAAGTGAAGCGCAGGTAGCGGCCCGGACCCTGGGCGAGGGCGAGAGGAGCCGCGGGATTGCCGGGCGTGACAGCGTAGATGCCGTTGGCGGACTCGTCGGCGGCGGAAACGGTGTAGACCAAGGTGCGGCCGTCGCGGGCCCAGCCATAGTCGGTGACATTGGCGAACACCCGCTCGTTGGCCGTCGCGAGATCGCGCAGCACGAGGTCGGCGCCGGACTTGCCGGCGGGGGCGATTTTGAGGTAGGCCACCCAGGCGCCACCGTTGGCCGGGATTTGGAAATTCTTCACGCCGGTCAGGCGCTGGGTTTCACCGGACGCGAGGCCGATGACGGCGAGGCCCTCGGTGGGCAGGGCATCGGGTTTGGCGCCGGCGGCCTTGGCGACAGCGGTATCGGCCCGGGCGGGGAAGATCGTGGCGAGGGCGAAACGGCTGTCGCTGGTGACCGCGAGGGTGACCGAGCGGCGCGGGGTGGGTCTTTCAGGATCGGCGTCCGAGCCGGACAGCGGTTGCGGCGGCAGCGCCCCGACGGGCACGCGGCGGTCGGTGTTGGTGGTCAGGTCCCGCACGATCACGTCGCCATCACCTTCGAGGGGCATGTACGCGTAGGCCAAATACCGGCCGTCGCGGGTGATGACCTGATTCGAGAGGGAGCGCCAGGCTTCAAAATCGTGGTGGGAGAAGGGGCGCTTGATTTCGGCCGCCGCCGGGCAAATGCCGGGGGATAGCAGGCTGAGGCTGAGAACGACGAGAAGGTTGGTCAGGGAGAGGCGCATGCGGAACAGGCGGGAGGATGGGCGGAGGGGACGGGTTGGAGAATGAGTAACAGTAAGAGTAGGAGAAGGAGGAGGAGGGTGGGTTATGGGTTGCGGTCGACGGGGTCGTTGGGCTGACGGTGGTAGGTGCGGTAGGTCTTGGCGTCGGCGGCCAGGCTGAGAAAGACGTCGAGCGGCACGACCTCGACGGATTCGGTAAGGTGGCCGAGGATGTCTGAGACCTTCTCGATGGTGTTCGATTCGCGCACATGCATCAGCAGGAAGTAGGGACGTTTCGGATTCAGCTGGATGAGCTCGTCCAGGTCGGCGATCGCCTCGGGGATCGTGCGGTTCACGTCGAGGTAGTAGTCGTAGCTGAGGAAAGGCTTGCCGTCGCGGAGATCGAAGGTGCGGGCGGAGCCGTAGCCGTTGATGAAGCCGAGGATGTCGGGGAACTGCTCATAGTAGCGATCGACGAGTTCCTTCGGGAGGTCGGTGTTGCCGACGTGGCGGTTGCCCTCGGAGTAGTCCATGATCTCGAGCACGCGCAGATCGAGTTTCGCCATGAGCCGGCGGGCGATCTGCATGAGGCCGGGGAATTTGTCGGGCGGAATCGCCTTGGGATACATGTAGCCAGGGCCGCTGAGACCGCCGATGAAGTAGTCGTTGGGCGATTTGTCCTCGTAGAAATACTGCAGCGCGGGAGGATTCATCCAGGCCCAGTCCATCAGCACCTGCCAGGTGTAGGGAATCCGGCCGCGGCCGGGCTTGGTCCAGGTGCCGATGCCCATGGAGTCGGTGGCGACGGCGCAGACGTAGACCTTGGGCTCAGCCTTGAGCGGCCGCCCGGGGGTCACATGGTGGTTGTTGGTGAACTTGAAATCGGGGGTGAGCGGGATCTGGGACGTGAAGGAGACGTTGGGCAGGTTGTGGAGGCCCTCCATGATCAGGCCATAATTGCCGACGAGCGTGGTGTGCTGGCCCTCGGTGTCCTTGCCGTACGAGTGCCAGCCGAGGACGATGCTGGCGGTGTTTTGCTGGATGAGGATCTTCTTCAGGAGGGCGAGTTCGCCCGGGTGCTTCGGGTTGGCGGAGAGATCGGAGAAGAAGGCGCGTTGCTGGATGCCGAAGTCCGCGATGCCCGGCTGCATCTCGGCGCCGGCATGGCCGCCGAGGACGACATAGTAGTCGCGCGAGCAACGGGCCCAATAGTGGTCGTAGGCCCATTGATAGATCTGCTCGTCGGGCTGGCCGGTGAATCTGCCGCGCAGGTCGACGACCGGTTTCAGACCGTGCCGGGCCGCGAGGGCGAGCTGGTCCTCGTTGACGACGACGAGGTCCTCCACGCCGGCGATGGTGAAGGCGACGATGAGGGAGGAGCGCACGGCCTTGTCCCAGACCACGACGCCCTTGGCGTAGCGGGCGAATCGTCCGAGCGCGGCATCGGCATCGTCGAGGCCGAGACGGTCGAACTTCATCCCGTGACGATTTTCCAAGAAGCCGACGAGAGGATGGACGATCTCCCACTGCCAGTTCTGCGGGTACTCGAGGTAGACGCGGGGTTGGTCGCGGTTGGCCAGGCCCTGCAGGGAGATGAGGAGGGCATGCACGGGCACGTCGCCGTCCATGCGCCAGTTTTCCGAGAGCGGGATCAGCGTGGCCGTGACGGGAGCGTGGGCGGCCTGGGTGATGTTGGGTTGGGCGGGGAGCGGGGAGGCGAAGAGGGCGAAACCCAGAGCTAGGATAGGGGCGAGAGAAAGATTAAGAGAAAGAGAAAGGTTTTGGGAGAGGGACCTACACACCCCGCCCTGGCGGGCACCCCTCTTCATAGAGGGGATTTCCGCTAGCGAGCCTCGATTCCCCTTTATGAAGAGGGGTGGCGCACAGCGCCGGGGTGTGTGGGGATCGTTGAGCGAGAGGTGCGTGTTCATTTCATTTCCTCCACCTTGCGCGTGAAGACATAAACGATGGGCCGGTTGCGGGTGCTGCGGAGCTCGGTGAGGGTGAGCAGGGTGCCGTTGGCGGAGAGCTTGTAGTCGCTGAGAATGTTGACCGCGCGGTCGCCCTGTTGGGTGGAGAGGACGAGGTCGGTGTTGAGACGAAGAATGCGGCCGGCGTCCAGCCAATCGGCCCGGACGCGTTTGGTGTGGGCGGCGCTGATGTAGGCCCCGAGGTGGCGGTTCTCGGGCCACATGTCGACGGGGACGGTGGTGACGGCGCCGGCCTGGACGGTCAGGTTGTCGCTGAATTCACGGCGGCCCCAGGCGAGGCGGCGGTGCAGGGTGACGGTGTCACCGGAGACGGAAATGGTGAGCTCGTAGTCCTTCCAGGGACTGAGTTCGGTGCTGTGGGAGGCGTCAATGTGCCAATCACCAGCGAGGGGGGATGAAGAGATAGCCGCGAGCGCAGCGGTCAGCCCGCCGAGGAAAACCGCGGCGCGAAGGAGGTGGAGAAAGGAGCGAAAAACGGGCATGAATCGGAAAATCGTGTGAGAAAAAAGCCGGCTCCCTAGTCGGAAGCCGGCTTTGTGAATCAGATGTGGTGTTTAAACCACGGGCATTAGAACTCGAGCGTCGCCGAGAGGACCATCAGACGGCCTTCCTGGATACGATAGTATTTACTGCCGTCCGGGTTGGCCAGGAACGGCACCAGATCGTTGTGATTAGTGAGGTCCTTGATGTTCAATTGCACGGAGAGCTTCCGCTTTTGGGCGAGGCTGTATTCCGAGCGGATGAACACATCGGCAAACGTCTGGGCCGGAGCGTAGAACGGATGGCTCACATCAAACGCGAGGTTGCCCGCGGATGTCTTTGCCACTGGATAGCCGATCCCGAGCTTATCCTCCCAACGCACGCCGCCGCCGACGGTGACATTGCCCAAAAACTTCGGAATCATGCTGTGGTTTTTTCCGAGTTTGTAGCTGGTGTTCATAGCCCAGCGCCATTGACGCTGTTCCTTGGCAGGGCTGCCGTCTTCCGTGATGGCCTGCAATACCGGGTCTACGATCGAGGTTTGCGCCAGATCTGCGAGGGTTTGGGTCGAGAGATCGTTGATGAAGTAGTTCTTGGCGAAGGTACTGTTGACCCAGTTCGGAATGACGAAGTCATTTACATAGCGCAGCATGACCGGATACGTGTTCGACGTGATCGTGTTTTGCTTCGCAACGCTCATGAGGATCGTCCATCGCGAGGTCGGGTTGTAGCTAATCTCGAACTCCAAGCCCTTGCTGGTGAAGTCCTGCGTGCCCGTGTCAGCCGAGTTACGATTGGTGGTTGCGGTCGCCGCGGCGTAGTTCGGAATGAATCCGTTGATGTCGATGACACCTTGGGGAGGAAGAACGGCCTTCACATCGTTGGCGGTGTAGCCTTTCGCAATGTTGTTGGGATTCTTGAGCTGGCTCACCAAGTTGAGGAGGATGCCTTCCGAAGAGCTCACTCCGCCTTTATCAAAGGAATTGTTGAGCACGCCGGTGTTGTAGAAGTTGAAGCGTCCTTGGAGTTTGCCGTCGAACGCGGAGATCATGAACCCATTTTCTTCTGTGGCGCCGGTCACAGGAGCGACCGTCTCATTGAAGATGTTCCTGCGGCCACCCGAAGGACGGAAGTTGCTGGCTTTGCTCCGGTAGACGGAGAAGTCCATGCCACTGGGCAGGTATTTCTTGAGGAAATCCGGCGTGTGGACCACAATGCTCCACGATTTCGTTTCCTCGGAGGCGTCGGTTGTCAGGGGACGCACCGGACCGGCGAGGTAAACCGGATCGAAGACATTCTCGACGGCGGGAACGCCCGGATAATTTTGTGGCGCTCCTACACTGCCGGAAGACTGTTCGTCTTTACGCCAAGTACCGGTGAGAACGAGAGCTTTGTCCCACAGGTAATGCTGGGCCACGATCACTTTGGAGTCGATTTCGGTGGTGCCGTAGCTGGATGAGAACGAGGAGGGGAACCTGCTGTTGTCACGCAGAGTATACGCCGGAGAGTAGACAGTCTTGAAGGACTTGCTGACACTGTCCCAGCCGGTGATGGTGCCGCCTGGGGGGCGATCCCGTTCCGCACCGAAAGTAACCCCGCCGATATTTGCTCCTTTGAGATCGGCGATCGAATTGGCTGTGAGGAAGTTCACATTGCCGCCGACCGGCAGGGCGAAGATCATACCGGCCCGGGCGTCAGCCTGGTTGATCCCTGCACCATTGATCACGCCGCCGCTGAAGGCGCCGGCCAAGGTGCGAACATCCAGCTGGTCGCGACTGTAATGCTCCTCACCGTAGGCCGTGTTGGACTCGATCAGGCCGGTGATAGTCATTTTGCCTAGCAGCTTCGAGATCCAGTTCTTGGCCATGAAGTCTTCCGAGCGAAGCTCGATGAAACCGGTGGCACGCTTGGCTTCCCGGTCACTAACGATATTGTTGCCACCCGAAAGACCGCCCATGATTGGTTTGCCGAAGGTTGGGTTGGCAATCAGGGCGCCCGTATCAAGGCCGTTGGCGGTGCCGATCAGATAGCGGTTGGGGTCGATGTAAATCGTGCGCTCCTGCACGCCCTGGAGGGCATTGTAGCCGGCGGTATTCATCCGCTGGTTGAAGTAGGAGAGTTCCATGCCGACCCGGCCATCCAACCAGCTGTTCTCAATGGATGCCGTGTAAATGACCCAATCGGCGAATTCCGTAGACGAACCACCGGAGAACAGGTTCTTCCGGTAGTCATAGACACTGCGGTCAGTGATCTGCTCACCGACGCTACCATTGCTCCAGAAGCCACTGGTGCCGGCCGCGACCTGCGTGCCGTCGGAGCGGAAGCCACCCGAGCGTCGGATGATCTGGGTATCGGTGAAGGGCTGGAGTGTCATCCACTCCGTGTTGCTGCCAATGCCGGTGATGCCGCGCCCTGCGCGGACGAAGGACGGGCCAGCATAGGTCGGAGCGGCTTTCGTCGGATCGCCGTAAGTGAAATTATAGCCAGCGCTCGAGCCATTGGGGGTGAAGAAAAAGCTGTTGGCCTTGCCGGGAACGATTGAACCGGTGCCACGGAAATAGGCCGCTGCTTCGGCCGGGGAATTGAAGATCGGCTTGCCCATGTTGATCCAGGGGGTGATGCCATCATTGGGTGGGACATAGTCAGGGCGGGCGGCCCAGCGTTTTGCCGATTCAAAACTGCCCCGGGCAACGAAGCCCAAGGGAAGTTTTCCGGTGACGGCGACAAAGGCGCGCTCATCATTGGAATAGGCCTGCTTTTGCTCATACTTGGTCCGCTCGCGCAAGCCGGCCACTTGGATGGCTACGTATTTGTTGAGCACATAATTATAGCGCATGGAGTAGCGCTGTGTGCCGTAGGTGTCGGATTCTGCTTTGAACTGACCCCGATTCGAGAGGAAGTCAGCCTTGATCGTCGAGTTGTTGATGATGCCGCCCGGACTTCCCAATCCGAAGAGAGCGGAGTTCGCACCGCGCTGTACCTCGACCCGGTCGGTGTTGTAGGAGTCGAATGGCGTATTGGTAATAAAGTAATCACGGGTTAGATCAGCCGAGGCCAATCCACGAATGCGGGTGACGCCGCCGCCTTGGCTGTCGCGCTGTTGTTCCGGAATGGGATTTCCACCTGAGGCTCCGGAGAAATTACCGCCCAGACCACCGACTTCAGTGTTGGGGGTGAAAATCAGCACGTCCTCCAAGTTGGACGCTCCCGTGTCGCGGAGGAATTCTTGGTTGAGGATGGAGATCGAAGATCCGATGTCGCGGAGTTCGGACTTTAAACGGGTTCCGGCGAGGGTTGAGGTCGATTGGTAGCCGATATCACCATCGCTCGTGACCGTGAAGGGTGAGAGAACAAGAACATCATCCTTTTTGAGATTCGAGGTGGTGGTATCCGGGGTTGAGGTCGCAGGGGCGCTCTGTGCAAAAAGGCCTCCCGTGAGAATCAGTAGAGATGGCGCTAGAAGCCATGTTTTGATGTTTGGTTTCATTTTTTCTTTTGGTTTTGGGTTTAGGGAACTTTACAGGGGAAAGGGAGGGTCGGACGGAAAAGCGCCGACGGATCGTAGGCCGCAGGGCCCGGACGAAACGGCGACGCTGGCGCCTGCGCGCTATGGGTTACGTGGGTGCGCCATGGGTATCGCCCGGCTGGAGGAGGCGCGGGGAGATGGTCACGCCGATGCGGCCGTTGACGGAGGGATTCTCGATCCGCCAAAGGAGATGATCGACGACCTTGCGGACCAGCATGGGCAGGTTGATGTCGATGGCGGCGGGGGAGTGGTCGAGGTTGTGGTAGATCATGGGATTGTAGTTTCCCAGGATGGCCTCGATGTCGCGGCCGGGCTTCTTGCCGGCCTCGCGGAGGGCCCGGAAGAAGGAGCCGCAGAAATGGTCGACCGGTATGTAGAGACCGGTGGCCCGCGGGGTGCACTCCAGCAGGCGGCTGGCGAGGGTGGCGCTTTCCCCGTGCAGGGGCGCGATCTCGAGGTAGTTGGTGCCACCGGGATTGGCCTGGCCGAGCACGGCGTGAACCGTGAGGCCGATCTCATTGGCCCGGGCGATGAAGGCCTCGTTACGGCGGACAATGGCGCTGTAATCCGGATCCGTGGAAATGACGGCGACGACCTTGTGGCCTCGCTCTTTGAGGTAATCGGCGGCCATGTGGCCGTTTTCCTCGTTGTTCGGCTCCACGTAATCGCCGGGATAAGCAGCGGAGCGGCGCGTCATGAACCAGACATGCGGCGTCCCGCGCAGCTGGGCGAGGCACCCCGCCGTCGGCTCCATGCCTTGGATGATGATGCCGTCGAGATGTTCGTTGGCGAGGTTGCGCGGGAGTTCACCCGGGTTGTTGGAGAAGAGCACCCGCAGATCGACGCGGTAACGGGGATCGGTCGACTGCACCTGCAGCAACTGGTCCTGAAACCAGTTCAGACTGGGGTTGTTGGCGCGGGCACCGACGAACCAGACGCCGATGCGCCGCTGCTCGGGCAGGTGGGCCTTCGGACCGCGGCGGCGATTGAGCGGGGCCGGTACGTAATTGTGCTGCTGCATCACTGCGCGGATACGGGCCAGACTGTCCGCAGCGACGAGCTGGGGTTGGTTGATGGCGCGGGATACCGTGGCGGGAGACACACGAGCCTTGCGGGCGATTTCAGTGATTAGCATGGGTTGGGGACGGCCCTTTCTGAAAATTTCATGGAAATTAATGAAAACCAAAGCCGCGCGGTCAAGCAATTTCAGCCCAATAACACAAAACGGATCAGGCCACGCGGGCGAGCGCCCGGCGCCAGGCCCCGCGCAGCTCACGCAGGCAGCGCACCGTATCCGGCCAGACGGGCGGGTTGGTGCTGACGTGGTAACCGCCGGTGGTGCCGAGCTCGGGTGTGACCCAAAGCTCGCCGCGCGGGGCCGGCCCCTGCAGCCAGGCGGTGAAGAGATCCTCGGCGAAGCGAAGATAATCCCGGAATTCCGGGGTCAGCCGGTTGCGGCCGTCGGTCACGGGAACCTGGGCATGCTGGCTGCCGAAGGGGCGGCAGTGAAAGAGGTGCGAGTGCTGGATCAGCCGCGGCGTCGCGAGCAGGCGCTTCGCGAAATCGGGAGGCTGGATGTGCTTCATCACGGCGAGGTGCGAATGGTCCCAGGTCACCGGAAGCAGTTCCCCGGTTTCCCGCCGGTAGCGGGCGGCGATCTCGGCGAGCTTTTCCGGGGTCTCGGTGCAGTTGTCGCGGTGGGTCTCGACATGGGCCGAGAGTCCCAGCCGGCGGGCCTCACGCACCGTCCGGATGATCAGCCTGGTGGCGGCGGCCGGCGTGGTGTCGTGTTCCCCCAGCATGCAGTTCACATAGTGGGCGCCGCCCCGGGCCTCGATCGCAAGCAACCGGCGGACATCCCGGCCGTCCCGGGAAAAGACGCGACCACAGATTTGCAGGCCGAGTTTCTGCAAATACGGGGCGAATTCCGGCCGGAACATCTCGTCGATGCCGTCGAAGCCGGCCGCCTTCACCGCCTGCAGCTTGCGGGCCAGCGACCATTCGCGCCGAGGGGAAGGGTGGCCTACCATCGACCAAAGCGTGGCGCACAGAACGAGGCGGGGAGGTGATGAAACAATTTTCATGAGAATAATGAAAATAAATGAAAAGAGATGTTGAAAAACTCGGCAACGCCAGCCCATTTTTGTCGGCAAGGCCTCGAATGACCCGTCCAAGGACGGTCCGTCAGCCTGGTCATACCCTTTACCCGTCATGTTACCCCCGCCCTTTGTGCAGCGTGCCTCTTGGATCTGGTCCGCGGAAGGCACCCATGCCGTGCCCCCCGCCGGGCAGGCTTCGCCTTCCCATTATCAGGTGCGCACTTTCCGGCGCACCTTCGACCTGGCCGACCCGGCCGGGCTGCAACTGCCGGTGCACGTTTCCGCGGACAGCCGGTATGTGCTCTATTGCAATGGTGTCTGCGTGGGCCGGGGTCCGGCCAAGGGGGACATCAACCATCATTTCTACGATTCCTATGACCTGGGCGCGCACCTGCGGACCGGCCGCAATGTGATCGCCGCGATCGTCCTCGACATGTCGCGGGTCGCCCATCGGCCGACGCAGCTCGGGGCGCCTTGTTCGGTGATGACCTATGCCGGCGGTTTCGTACTGGAGGGCGCCGTGATCGACGCGCGGGGGAAAGTCGTGGTCGATGTCCAGACTGACACGCGCTGGCGGGTGGCCGTGGACCGGGGCCATCGCTTTCAGAACGAGCAGACCACCTTTGAAGGCTACCACGGCTATTTTGAGCACCGCATCGGCGCCGAGGTGCCGGCCGGTTGGAACACGCCGCACTTCGCCGACCTCGGCTGGGCGGAGGCGACCGTGCTCTACAAGGCCGAACGCCATGAAGAGCGCCGCGACCCGGCCAGTCCCTATGGCCTCATGGCCCGCATGATTCCGCCCCTGGAGGAATCCGCGCCCGCGGCTTTTCCAGATGCTTACATGACCGGC
>Ga0066420_1000124_pt1 | contig 21281 bp, 16 predicted proteins | sample LakWasMet28_LOW6_2_FD_59547 | JGI IMG/M metagenome (GOLD analysis project Ga0066420, IMG submission 59547) | Freshwater sediment methanotrophic microbial communities from Lake Washington under simulated oxygen tension - Sediment Metagenome 28_LOW6 | ecosystem: Environmental > Aquatic >... | reverse complement strand
AGTAACCGCTCGGGCCGGCCTTCTTGGTGCCCGCGAGCAGCACGCCATCGACATCGGCATGGAGGTATTCGCCCGCCAGGTTGAAGCGACCGATCGTCAGATCACCATAGAGCGAATATTCCTTGATGTCGAAACCCTTGCCGAAGTTGGTGTTACCCGCGCCGCCCACGTCGGGGAGGATGCCATAGGCAGCACCGACGACGAACTTGCGGTCCGGCGCCATGACCTTCGAGTAACCGACGTTGGCCCAGTAAGCGGGCCGGTTGACCGCGGAACTGCCGCTGGACTTGGAACCGTCGATACCGGCGTCAAGGATCGTCTCCGTGCGCTGGGGATTCGTGATGGCCGCACCATAGAACAGACCGGTGCTCTTGCCCTTGCGGACATCGGCCGAACCGCCGTCGAGGAAGATACCCATGCGATAGCTGGCGGCACCCAGGCGGCGGCCGTTGTTCGGCTCGACGAAGAAGCGGGTGACCGGGGAACGCTCGATGGCCTTCAGGCTGCCCGAGGAGGTGGTCTCTTCATATCCGAAGTTCACCTTGCGCAGACCGAAATCGAGGGCGATCGGGGCCTCGCCCCAGTAGCCGTTCCACTCCATGTAAGCCTTGTCGAAATTGGAGCCGGAGAAATCATAATTCAGCACCGCCTGCCACTTGGCACCGATGCCGGCGGTGACGCCGAAATAGACGCGCCGCAGGAAGAACTGGTTCACATACTGGGAGGCGGTGGCTGTGGCCTGGTCGCTGCTCAGTCCGACGTACTGCAACTGCATACGGCCGCTGAACTGGACAAAGGTCGTGCTCTTGCCGCCCGAGACGGTTGCCGTGACGGCAGCGCTGGCGTCGCGGGCCAGATCAGCGCGAAGTTCTTCGCCCTCCTGGTCGTTGATGAGCCCCTTCCGGACCAACAGGTCGATGAGGGGGCCGCTGTCTTGGGCGAGCGCCGATCCGGCGCACACGAGGGCGGCCAGTACGGCGGACAATTTGAATTTCAGGTTGAGCATGTTCTTTAGGTGATTGCTAGGGAGATGCCCGGCGGATTGCCGGGACGCAGCCGGAGAGTAGAGGACCTATGTTACGAATCCGTGACGGCCGTGTGACGAAGCGGAAAATAGGACCTGATCATGCCAGTATTTTCGCCGCTCGCGCCGATTGGGTTGAGCCCCTCCCCGTTCAAGCTGTGCGGTCTGGATCCCATCTCCTCTAGAGAGCCAGCGCCATGCACGGGACAGGTCGGGAGCGAGCCGTAGGGGCGTCACCCAAATGCGAACAACGGGCACGCGGTTCCCCCGCGACCGTTACTTCGTCTTCCAAGCCGGCGTCGTGCCGCCGGTGCGCTTCCCGGCCCCTCGTTCTTCGAGGAGCGCGAGCAGCAGATCGTTCTTGATCAAGATACCGGTCAGCAAACTTGTCTCCGGATCAACCACCGGCAGGGTCTGGCCGGGATGCAGGGCAAACACCCGCAAGGCCTCGGCCAGGGTCGCCTGCGGGGCGATCTTGGGGATGTCTTCCCGCAGCAAATCCTCCGCAATGACATGCGCCGCCACCGCCGCGTCGCTCAAGTGGGGCTTGATGTCGTGCAACGAAATCGCCCCGGCGTAGCGTCCGTCGGCAAAGGTCACATAGATCTCCTCGTGCCGGCTCTGCAGAAACTCCTTCGCGATGACGTCGAACCGGGCCGTCCGGAACACCTCGCTGGCCTGTTTGCGGGCCAGGTCGGCCACCGTTCCGGGCAGCACCGGCTTGGGTTCCTCCGCCGCCTTCTTTTTCAGGGCCTCGCTGTAGAGCGAGTTGTCCTCGATGCCGCGGGCCGTGTAGTAGGCCACCACGCTGCACAGCATGAGTGGCATGATGATGTCGTAGCTCAGCGTCATCTCGAAGAGCATGATGATCGCCATCACGGGAGCATGACTGGCCGCGGCGAGCAGCGCTCCCATGCCGACTAGGGCAAAGGCCCGGGGATCAGCAGCCCCCTGCGGCCACACCGCATGCACGCCGTAGCCAAAAAGATACCCCAAGGTCGCGCCCACGAAGAGCGTCGGCGTGAACACACCGCCCTGCGCACCGGAGCCGAAAGTGGCGGCGGTCGCGACCCACTTGCAGATCAGCACCAGCAGCAGCGCCTGCCAGAGGAGGTGGCCGTTCAGGATCGCCACCACCACGCTGTAGCCGTTGCCACAGACTTCCGGCACCCACACGGCTAAACCGCCCACCACGAGGCCGCCCAAGGCGAGCCGCAACGGGATGGGCAGGTTGGTCGCCGCAAAAAGTTTCTCGGCCGCCCGCAGCGAGCGCAAAAACCACGGCGCCACCAGTCCGGCCAGCGCGCCGAGCACCAGGAACGGGCCGATCTCCCAGAGCGAATGCAGCGTGAAGGCCGGCACCGTGTAGAGCGTGTGGGCATCGGACACCGTGCGGACCGTGAGCGTGGCGGCCACGGCGGCCACGGCCAGCGGCCCCAGGCTTTCCATCGCGATCGTGCCGAGAATGATCTCCGCGACAAAGAAGGATCCTGCGATCGGCGCATTGTAGGCCGAGGCGATGCCCGAGGCGCCGCCGCAGGCGACCAACAAACGCAGTTGCGGCGCCGAGAGCTTTCGCCAGCGCCCCAACCACGAGGCGGCCACGGCGGACAGTTGCACCATCGGTCCCTCGCGTCCGATCGAGCCGCCGGAGGCGATCGTGAACATGGCCGCCGTGCTCTTCACCAGGCTGGCCCGCACCGGCAGCTTTCCGCTGCCAATCAAAATGGCTTCCATGTAGTCCGTGGAACTCTCGCCCTTGTGCAGGCGTCGGCCAAACAACAGCACGAATCCCGCAATCAGGCCGCCCACGGTCGGCACCGCCAGGCGCTGCCAGGGTTCCAATTCACGAAAGGAATCCACAATGCCTTCGTCCGTGCTGGTGAGCAGGATATGGATCAGGCTCACCCCCTCGCGGAACAGCAGCGCCGCCAAGGCGCCCAACACACCGGCTATCGCCGCATAGGCCAGGGTCTCCTGCCACGGTGACGGACTCAGCTTCTCGACGATCCACAGCCGCCAGCGCAGCATTCGCAACAACCGGCGGTAGAATTGCGGAACAACTTCCTTCACGCGGCCTCCAGCGTGCCGCGGGCCCATTTTCCCGCAAGGCTTGTTTCCATCCCCCGGGACGGGAGCAACCGGTCGCGAGAGGCGGCGGGAACGCTCATCCGGTCAGGTCGCGGAGTCCGCCCCGTTGATCAGCGACGGTGGCGCCACGACGGTCACCACCTCGTTTTCGGAGGATTCCATGGCCCCGAGCTGGATCAGGCTGTTCAGCGAGTTGAAGTGCTTGGTCCACTCAAAGTCCCCGCCATGGCCGCCCACCACCTGGTTGAAGAGCTGCTTCTTCTCCCCTTTCAGCGCCTGGATGCGTTCCTCGATCGTGCCGGCCGTGACCATGCGATAAACAAAGACCGTGTTCGTCTGCCCGATGCGATGCACGCGATCAATCGCCTGGTCCTCCACCGCCGGATTCCACCAGGGATCCAGCAGGAACACGTAATCCGCCGCATGCAGCGTGATGCCGGTGCCGGCGGCCTTGAGACTGACAAGCATCGCCGCCGCGCCCTGGGCCGACTGAAAATCCTTCACCGGCTTCTGCCGGTCCACGGTCATGCCGGTGATCTCGTAGAGGGGCAGATCCGGGTAGGTGCCTTCCAGCGCCGTGCGCACCCGGTCCAGCAGCGTCACGAACTGCGAGAAGATCACGACCTTGTGCCCGCTGCCGATGACTTCCTGCAGTTTCTCGACCAGCAGCTGGAGCTTGCCGCTGTCCGCCAGCGGCGACTTGAGCCAGGGCAGCAGGTCGGGATCACAGCAGACCTGACGCAGACGCGTGAGCAGCGCCAGGAAGCCGAAGGACTTCTCGCGCAAGGCAAGACCGATGTCCTCGCCCAACCGGGCCAGACCCTCGGAGCAGATGCGGGCGTACTCGGTGCGCTGCACTTCGGTGAGCGGGCAAAGCAGATCCATCTCGACCTTGGGCGGCAGCTCGGTGGCGACCTCATTCTTGGTGCGGCGCAGGATGAATGGCGCGACCTGCTGGCGCAGCCGCTTCATCGTGCCTTCGCGGTCCTGGATCAGGGCGGCCTCAAAGCCGCTGCGGGAACCGAGCAGACCGGGCAGCAGGTAGCGGAAGATGGACCAGAGATCCAGCTGGCGGTTTTCCAAGGGCGTGCCGGTCATCACCAGCCGGTGTTCGGCCTTCAGCGCAAAGCAGGCCTGGGTGACCTTGGCGTCCGGATTCTTGATGAACTGGCCCTCATCCAGGATCGCGTAGCCGAACTCCGTGTTCTCGAGCAACGCCCGGTGCTTGCGCAGCTGCGTGTAACTCGCGAGCCAGATGCACGGGGACTTGTTCGTCTTGAAATCGTTGCCCGACTTGAGCGTGTCGACCTTGGCGTCCGGATAAAAGCGGGCGATCTCCTCGCGCCACACGGGCACGACGCTCGCGGGGCACACGACCACGTGGCGTTTGCGCGCCATCGGCCGGGAGCGCAACAGGGCGATCATCTGGGCGGTCTTGCCCAGACCCATCTCGTCGGCCAGCAGGCCATGGCAGCCGGTCTCGCAGAGATGGTGCATCCACTCGACGCCGCGGCGCTGGTAGTTGCGCAGGAAGTCCGGCAGGAACGGCGGCGTGGTCGGCGCCGTCATCACCTTCTGGCGCCAGGTCTCGATCTCCGCCCCCAGCGTGACCTTGATGCGCTGGTCGTTGAACAGGGAGAAAATCAGGTAGGGAGGAATCTCCCCGTCGACCAGGGTGTCCTCGAGGTTGCGCTTCCACTGCTGGTAGCTTTCCCACTTCTCGGGCGACATCGTGACGATGCCCAGATCGGGCAACAGCATCGGCGTGCGCCCGTGCTTGAGCAGCGCGGCGGCCTGTTCGTCGGTCAGCAGTTTCTCGCCGGCCCGGAAAATCCAGCGCAGATCCAGGCCGCCTTCGGAACCGGGGCGCCGGTTGGCAACAGCCTCGATCTCGATGACCTGCGCCCCCTGCTTGATGGCGTCCACTTTGACGTCGATCTCGACGGCGAAGTGCTTTTTCCAGTGCGGCAGCAGGTCGCGCAGGAATCCCGGGATGTCCGCCAGCGCGTCGAGCGCGTAGGCGTGGGTGGTCTGGTTGTAACGGAAGTGAGCCTTGCGGGCGTAGGTCGCCAGCGCGATGAGCTTGGCGCGCTCGGCGGCCGTCGGGTGGTTCACCGTGTTGCCCAGGGCCGGGATCCGGTTGCGACCGCTCTTCCAAAACGCGAGGAACACCAGCCCTTCGCTGTTCGTGGTGAAACTCAGCAACAGGTCGCGCGCGGGCTGGTTGGGGTCAACCTTGGTCGCCTGACCGTTGGCCCCGTTGGACGCGTGGCCCTCGGGTTCAGCGGCATGCCCGTTGGTTCCATTGGCCTGGGGGGCGGCCGCGGCACCGTTGGACTTGGTGCGGGAGCCGGGCATCAGGGCCCCCAGCTCATCCACCAGCAATTCCTCGATCTCGTGCAAACCTGCCACCGCGATCGCGTTGGCCAGCAGGACGTCGGTTGAGGAAGAGCGCACCTTGATCGTCTCTCCTTCCCACTCGATCACCGCATACTCCTCCTTCTTGTCGACCCGACGGTGAATGATGGCGTCCTTGGCCCCAAGTTCGACCTCGCGGATCTCACTGTCCCGATAGATCTGGTGCCCGCGCTCGACATGCTGGGTGTCAAACTGTCCCTCCCACTCGATTTCCATGCGATCAAACCAGAACTCCAGGGACTGTGGAGTGTAGATGCGTTTTGGGCCGTGGGATTGCATCAAACTAAAAGAATAAACTTAGAAAGTTCCGTCAGCGTCGTGCAACACCTATTTGAATGATAATCCCGACCGGTGCTCCGATGCGTGTCACCGTCCGCCGGCCAACCGGTCTAGCTCGCTGAGCCCCAGCGCTTCCGGCACCGGACGCGCTCCCGCAAACCTGTGGGAGATTTACCCATTCGTCACCTGCGCGGCACGGGTTCTTCACAATCCCTCTTCATGATGGGGCTGCTCGACGGGCGGCAGGTTGCCCCCGGCCTGGCGCAAAACGATTGAATCTCATCCTCGTCACCGAAACCTACGCACCTGAAATCAACGGCGTCGCCATGACGCTCGGCCGCCTCGTGGACGGTCTCGCCCGCCGCGGGCATCGCCTGACGATCGTCCGCCCGCGCCAACGCCACGAATCCAAGCGCTACAGCGTCACACAACGCCTGGCCTGCCGCCAGGTCCGCCTGCCCGGTGTGCCCATTCCGGGCTACCCCCAGCTCCGGCTCGGTCTGCCCGCTTCGCGCCGGCTCCGCCAATTGTGGACGCTCAGCCGCCCCGATCTCGTGCACGTGGCCACCGAAGGTCCACTCGGTTCTTCCGCCATCACGACCGCCCAACAGATGGGCATCCCGGTCACTTCCAGTTTCCACACCAACTTCGACCAATACACCCGCGACTACCGCATCGGGTGGTTGAAACCCGTCGTCTCCGCGTGGCTCCGCCGCCTGCACAACCGCACGCTCCGCACCTTTGTGCCCACGCGCGATCTCCTCGCCCGGTTGGAGTCCGAGGGCTACCGCAACCTGCGCCTGCTCTCCCGCGGGGTCGACACCCAGCTCTTCAACCCCGGCCGCCGGGACGAGGCGCTGCGCGCGTCGTGGGGCGTGGGCCCGGACGACCTTGCGGTCATTCACGTCGGCCGCCTCGCCGCCGAGAAGAACTATCCCCTGCTCTTCCGAGCCTTCGACGCGATCAAGGCCGTGCAACCTTCCGCCAAGCTCGTGCTCGTGGGCGACGGTCCGCTGCTCTCCTCCTGCCAGCGCGCGCGGCCCGACGCCGTCTTCACCGGCTTCTACACGGGGGTCAACCTCGCGCGCCACTACGCCTCGGGCGACATCTATCTCCACACCAGCACCACCGAGACCTTCGGCAATGTCGTCACCGAGGCGCTGGGCAGCGGCCTGGCCGTCGCCGCCTATGACTACGCGGCGGCCCACGAGTTCATTCGTTCCGGGGAAAACGGCCTGCTCGCTTCTGTCGACGACGAGGCCGCCTTTCTCGCCCAGGCCGTGCGGCTCGCCACCGAGCCCGCCCTCCGCACCCGCTTGGCCGCGGCCGGTCCCGTCACCGCCCAAGGTCTCTCTTGGGACGCCATCTTCGACCGCTTCGCCGAGGACCTGCAGGAGGCCGTGACCGAATTCCGTCAGCAGGCCGCCAGCCGACCCGGGCGCGACGGCCGCCCGGCCGGCGCCCCGCTCTCCGCTCCCCGCTCCCAGCTCACCCGCCCATGAAACCGACGCTCAAGGTCCGCTCCGTCATCCTCTCCGACATCCACCTCGGCACGCCGCACAGCAAGGCCGACGAAGTGACGCACTTCCTGAAACACACCCGCTGCGAGCGGCTCATCCTCAACGGCGACATCATCGACGGCTGGCGCCTGACCCGCGACGGTCGTTGGACCCGGAGCCACACCCGGTTCATCCGGCGCGTGCTGACCCTTGTGCAGAAAAGGGACACCGAGGTCGTCTACCTGCGCGGCAACCACGATGATTTCCTCGCCCGCCTGCTCCCGATGCGTTTCGAGAGCATCAGTCTCGTCGAGGACCACATCCTCGAGACGCCGCGCGGCCGCTACCTCGTCCTCCACGGCGATGTCTTCGACGGCGTCGTTAAAAACATGGTCTTCCTCGCCCACCTCGGCGACATCGGCTATGCGCTCCTCCTGCGCCTGAACCGCTTCTACAACGGGTGGCGCCGGCTCCGCGGCAAGGAATACTTTTCCCTCAGCGCCGCCATCAAGGCCCGCGTGAAGCAGGCCGTCAGCTTCATCGGCAAGTTCGAGGACCAGGTCGCCAACCTCGCCCGCGATCGCGGCTGCGTCGGGGTCATCTGCGGACACATCCACACGCCGGCCGACAAGATGATCGGCGACATCCACTACCTCAATTCCGGCGACTGGGTCGAGTCACTCACGGGCATCGTCGAGCACTACGACGGACGCTTCGAGCTCATTACCTTCAAGGATTTCGTCACGCGCTTCCCGATGCCAACCGATGTGACGCCCGAAGCGGACAGCGAGGAAGCCCTGCCGTTTCCGGGCGGCGCCGAGCAGGCCGCCATCATCGCCGCCATGCGGTGACCTGGGAAAATCTCAAAGGCCAAAGCGCCCGACGCCAAAACTTGCACCTCAAGATTCACCCTTCCCCGCCCATCTCCCTTGGGGCGCAGGCGCGATTTCTCGGCCTTTGGGTTTGTGGAATTTTGGCCTTTGGGGCGAAGCCCCACCCCGATGTCTAAAAAGATCCTGATTCTCACCGCCGGCTACGGCGAAGGCCACAACAGCGCGGCCCGTGCCCTCATGTCCGCCTTTGCGGAGCAACCCGGGGTCGAGCCGGTCCTGGTGGACCTCTTCGCCTTGCGCGCCCCGCGGCTCAACAACCTTTCCCGCCGCGGCTACATCCGGCTCATCAACACCGCGCCTAAAATCTGGAGCAATCTCTACCGCTGGCTCGATCGCTCGACCCAGGCCACGGCCTTGTTCCGGTTTCTCGGCAGTCACCGCGACCTGCTGGCCCGCGTCATCGCCGACCACCGCCCCGACGCCATCCTTTCCACCTATCCGGTATACGCGTGGTTGCTCAACCGGCTGCGCGCCGACGGCGTCCCGGTCTGCCCGCATTACACCGTCGTCACCGACGCCATCACGATCAACTCGCTGTGGTACCGCACGCCGTCCTCCGGCTGGTTTGTCACCGACGAGGATTCCGCCGCCTTCCTGCGCGAGCGGGGCCTGCCGGCCGACCGCGTTCACGTGAGCGGCTTCCCGGTCGCCCTCGCCTTTGCCGATCGTCCGGCCGCCTTGCAGCCGCCCGAGCCGGCGAGTCCGGCGCAGCCGTGCCGGGTGCTCTTCATGATCAACTCGGGACGCGCGGCCGCGCTGGCCATCGCGCGCGAGCTGCTCCAGCACCGCCACTGGCAGATCACCTTCACCGCCGGACGCGATCTCAAGCTCCGCCAGGAACTCGAACACCTCGCCGCCACCGCGCCGGCCAAGGCCACCGTGCTCGGCTGGACCGACCGTATTCCGGAGCTGCTCATGACCCACCATGTCGTCATCAGCAAGGCCGGCGGGGCCACCACCCAGGAATCCATCAACGCCCTGTGCCCGATGATCGTCAGCCAGATCGTCCCCGGCCAGGAGGAGGGCAACTACGAGCTGATGCGCCGGCACGACACCGGCGCCCTCGCCACCACGCCGCAGGAAATCGCCGCCACGCTCCAACGCGCCTTCGCCGACGACGCCGCACTCTGGCGCCGCTGGCGCCGCAACCTCAAGTCCTTCGCCCAACCGCACGCCGCACGGTCCATCGCGAACCACGTGCTGGCTGCTGGCCGGGCGAGTCCTCCGGACGAACCCTCCGCCCTCGCCGCTCTCCGGGAAGCTTAGCCTTACCTGCGATCCGCCCTCCGCCCGACTGGCGGCAATTCTCGCTAATTCCGGCCGGTCCCGGCCAGCGTCGACCGGATCACGGCGAGCGTCCGTGCCGTCGCGCCGCGGTTGGCTTCGTGCCACACATGGGCTGATTCACTCAGTTGCCGGCGCTTCGCCTCGTCGCCGAGCAGCTCGACCGCCACGCGGATGAGTTCCTCGTGCGTCTCCACCTTTTTCACCGCCCCGGCATCGGTCAGGCCGCGGATGATGTCGCGAAAATTCGTCATGTACGGCCCATGCAGCAGGGGCTTCTCCAGAATCGCCGCCTCCACGGGCGTCTGCCCGCCGTCGTGCGGCGCCAGGCTCTTGCCGACGAAAACGAGGTCGGCCAGCTGCGTGAACTTCCTCAGTTCTCCCGTCGTGTCCCCCACGAAGACATCAACCGGCCCCGGGGCCCGGCCCTCGGAGCGGAAATGAAACCGCAGTCCGGTCCTGGCCAGCAACGCCCGCAACTCCTCCCGTCTTTCCGCATGCCGCGGCACGAGCAGCAGCGAAACCGGCAGGCCTTTCCCGCGCGCCGCCCGCAGCGCGGTCAGCATCGCTGCCTCCTCGCCCGGCCAGGTCGACGATCCCAGCAAAACGAGCCCATCCGCCAGCCCGGTCTCACCCCGCAACCGGGCCAGGTCGGCCGGCGACAGGAGCGGAATCTCCACATCCAGCTTCAGGTTGCCGGTCGTGAGCAGACGCCCGGCCGCCAGCCCGAGCGAGCGGAAGCGTTGTTCGTCCCGCTTCGAGGCGCACAGGATGCGCGTGATGCCGCGCGAAAGCGGGCGGATGAAGAAACCGTAGCGCATCGAGCGCCGGTAGCTGCGGTCGGACAACCGCGCGTTCACGCTCAGCACCGGGACCCCATGGCAGGCCGCCTGGTGCACGTGCTCGGGCCAGCGCTCGCCTTCCATCAAAATGCACAGGTCGGGCCGCACCCGCCACCAGGCGCGTTCGCTGAAGGCCCAGAAATCGAGCGGGAAATACCCGACGCCAATGGTGAGCGCGCCGTATTTTTCCTTCGCGAGCCGGTACCCCGTGCTGGTGGTCGTGGTCAGGTACACCTCCGTGTTCCCCTCGCGACGCAGCTCCTCCAGCAGCGGGGCGATGGCCAGCATCTCGCCCACGCTCACCGCCTGCAGCCAGATCCGCTTCCGCCCGGGGTGCTTGCGCGGCAGGGCATCCGTCCCGCCAAACCGGTGGCTGAAGTTCTCCCCATACCCCCCCCGCCGCCGCATGCGCCAAAGATAATAAGGCGCCGCAATCAGCAGCAGCGGAAGAAAAAGAAGTCTGTAGACCCAGATCAAGGGAGTGAGCGGTGAGCAGTGAGCGGTAAGCGGAAAAGCGCGCCGATCATAAACTGCGTTTCAGGCCATATGTCAGGCGTAGACATTCATCAATCAGCAGGGCGATTTCCCCTTCCTGCTGCAACGTGACGATTCCCACCCGCCGGGCGGCTTCCAACTGGGTTTGCACCTCGTTCAGCGAACGTATCGCGTAACCCAGAAATACCGCAAACTGCGCCTTGGTCTGGTCCGACGCCCCTTCCGCAATATTGGACGGAGAGGAAAGGGCCGCCCTGCGCATCTGCGCCACGAGGTACTGCTCATTGGCCGGAAAAGCGCCCGTCAATTTATGGATCTCCACAAACAGATCCATGCTCCGCTGCCAAGCGAGCAGACGCTTGTGGGGTTTCTCGTTGGATGAACTGCTCACGTTCTGTGGATTTGGTCTTCGGTTTTCCGCTCACTGCTCACTGCTCACCGCTCACTGCTCACTGCTCACCGCTCACTCCCCAATCCTCACCTCCCCAGCACCCAGCTGAAGATCAGCGGCGCCACGATGGTCGCGTCGCTTTCCACGATGAACTGCGGGGTCTTGGCCCCGAGCTTGCCCCAGGTGATCTTCTCGTTGGGGACGGCGCCGGAGTAGCTGCCGTAGCTCGTGGTCGAGTCGCTGATCTGGGCAAAGTAGCCCCAGAGCGGGATGCTCCGCCGGCCGAGATCCTGGTGCAGCATGGGCACGACACAGATGGGAAAATCGCCGGCGATGCCGCCGCCGATCTGGAAGAAGCCGATCGAGCCCTCGCCATTGCGCAACAGCTTCGCAGTCTTCGTGTACCACCCGGCCAACCAGGCCATGTACTCGATGCCGGTGCGCACGGTGTGCACGCGCTTGATCTCGCCGGTGATGACGCGCCCCGCGTACATGTTGCCCAGCGTCGAGTCCTCCCAACCGGGCACGATGATCGGCAGGTTCTTCTCGCAGGCCGCGAGCATCCAGGAGTTCTTCGGATCGATCTGGAACGACTTCTTCAGCTTTCCGGAACGCAGGATCTTGTACATGAACTCGTGCGGGAAATAGCTCTCGCCCGCGCGGTCGGCCGCCACCCACTCCTCCGCCACGGCCGCCTCGATGCGGCGCATGGCCTCGCCTTCGGGGATGCAGGTGTCGGTCACACGGTTCATGTGCCGGTCGAGCAACGCCTGCTCGTCCTGCGCCGTCAGGTGGCGGTAGTGCGGCACGCGCTCATAGTAATCATGGGCCACGAGATTGAAGATGTCCTCTTCCAGATTCGCCCCGGTGCAGACGATGGCGTGGACCTTGTTCTGACGGATCATCTCAGCCAGCGTGATGCCGAGTTCCGCCGTGGACATCGCTCCCGCCAGCGTGACGAGCATCTTGCCGCCGGCCTTCAGGTGGGCCTCATAGCCCTTGGCCGCATCCAACAGGGCGGCCGAGTTGAAGTGCCGGTAGTTATGCGCAATAAACTGGGAAACCGGCCCTTTTTTACGTGCCAACGCGGCATTGACCTTCTCGGGTTTGGGTTGGGTTTTGTTTTTCGTCTTCATCCCCCTAGCAAGGTCGGGGCGGCGAACCTTGGCCACACAAAAGTCCTGCCGTATTTTGCGCATTCATTCTCGCCTCCATCTCGCTACCGCCCGGCGACTTGCATCACGAGGCGAGCCTCGGGCCCGGAGGTACAGACAGTCAGCGAAAAAACAACCGCTGACGGGCAAACAGGCGTCGGCAAGCGACGCCCCAGCGAGGAGTCCGAAGTGTAGGGGTGCCGCTTGCCGGCACCCTGGCTTGGGGGTGACGGTGCTCGAATCTGGGCAGAAATCCCCCCGATCATGTTTCTTCCCTTCGCGGTAAAACGCGTTCTTGCGGCCGGAGCTGCCTAGCTCCTCGCAAGGCCATCTGGCATGCGCATTGTCGAACGGGTGCCCGCCAGGGCGGGGGGTGTTGGGGACCAGCGCAAGACGGCTGCGGCCGGCCCGACGCAATGGATTTTGTGGGAGCGAGCTTGCTCGCGACATTCCAGTCCCTGAGTCGCGAGCCAGCTCGCCCCCCATCCCCCTCTCCCCTGCCGAATCCTTGCACAAACGCGCCGCTTTGCTGTCATTCACCGCGCATGAAGTCATTTCGCTCCCCCATCCGGATCGTCACCTTGGTCTTCGCGTTGCTCTGCGCGCCTTGGGCCCTGCACGCCGCCGCCGATTTCCCTTTCCAGACCAGCGACCTCCCCGCCGACCCTGCGATCCACTGGGGCAAGCTCGACAACGGCCTGCGCTACGCCCTGCTCCACAATACCGAGCCCAAGGGCCGCATCAGCGTGCGCCTGGCCATCAAGGCCGGCTCGGTCTACGAGCACGAAAACCAGCTCGGCCTCGCCCACTTCCTTGAGCACCTGGCCTTCAACGGCAGCCAGCATTTCCCGGCGGCCAACGTCATCGAGTTTTTCCAGAAACTCGGCATGGACTTCGGCGGTGACACCAACGCGTCCACCGGCTTCGACCGCACCATCTACCAGCTGGAACTCCCCGACACTAAGCCCGAGACCGTCCGCGAGTCGCTCACCTTTTTCGCCGACGTCGCCGGCGGTCTGCTGCTCGATCCCAAGGAGATCGAGAAGGAGCGCGGCATCATCTTGAGCGAGAAACGCGCCCGCGACTCCGTCGGCCTGCGCACCTTCGTCGCCGAGATGGACTTTCTCGTGCCCGACACGCGTTTCCCCCACCGCCTGCCGATCGGCACCGAGGAGGTCATCCGCACGGCCAACCGCGATCGTTTCGTGGAATTCTACAACGCCTGGTACCGGCCCGAGCGCATGGTGCTCGTGCTCGTCGGTGACTTTGATCCCGCCGTGCTCGAACCGGTCGTGAAGGAAATCTTCAGCCCGCTCACCGCCCGCGCCCCGGCGCTGCCCGAACCGCGGCTCGGGACCGTCACCCCCACCGGCACGGTCGAGGCCCGGCTGCACACGGAGTTGGAAGCCGGCGGAACCACCGTCGCGCTGCAGACGATCGTGCCCTACGCCTTTGAGCCCGACACCGCCGCCAACCGCCTGAAATACCTGCCGCGCAGCCTCGCCCTGAGCATGCTGAACCGCCGGCTCTCCATTCTGGCCAAGCAGGAGGGCGCCCCGTTCCTCGGCGGCATCGTCGGCGTCACCGAGCAGTACAATCTCTTCCGCAACGCCTCGATCGAACTCAACTGCCGGCCCGACCAGTGGGCCGCCGCGCTCGCCGTGGCGGATCAGGAACTCCGGCGCGCCCTCGAGTACGGCTTCCAGCCCGCCGAACTGGCCGAGGCCGTGGCCGCCATGCGCAACAACCTCGAGCAGGCCGTGCGCACCGCCCCCACCCGCCGCTCCAGCGCCCTCGCCCACGACCTCGCCGGCGACCTCATCGATCAAAACGTCTCCACCCATCCGGCCGCCGAACAGGCGATCTTCCTGCCGGCGCTGGCGGCGGTCACGCCGGAGGACTGCGTCGCCGCCCTGCGCACGGTGTGGAGCGAGGCTCCGGGCCGGAAGCTGTTTGTCAGCGGCAACCTCGCCCTGCCTGACCCGGTGCCGGCCATCACCGGCGCCTACGCCGCCAGCCTGAAGACACCCGTCAAACCCGGCGAGCAGCTCGCCGATGCCGCCTTTGCCTACACCCATTTTGGTTCGGCCGGCAAAGTCACCAGCCAGACCGAGGTTCCCGACCTCGGGGCCACCCTCATCCAGTTTGCCAACGGGGTCCGCCTCAATCTCAAGGCCACCGACTTCGAGGCCGGTCGCATCCGCATCTCCGTCCGCCTCGGCGGCGGCACGCTCACGATGCCGATGGACCGCCCCGGTGTCGCCCTGTTGGCCAATGTCGCGTTCACCGCGGGTGGCCTCGGCCGCCACAGCGCCGACGACCTGCAGCGCATTCTCGCCGGCAAGACCGTCGGCCTCGCCTTCGGCGCGCAAGCCGATGCCTTTGCCTTCGCGGCCACCACCAACCGCGACGACCTGCTGCTCCAGCTCCAGTTGTTCTGCGCCTTCATCACGGATCCCGGCTACCGGCCGGAATCCATCCGTCAGGTGCAGAAAGCCGCCGAGCAACTCTACCTCCGGCTCGCGCACACCCCCGACGGCCCCTTGCAACTGGAGATCGCCCCGCTCCTCGCCGGCGGCGATCCGCGCTTCGGACTCCCGCCGAAGGACGTCATGCTCTCCCGCTCGCTCGACGAGTTGCGCGCGTGGCTGACCCCGCAGTTCGCCCACGGCCCGATTGAAATCGCGATCGTCGGCGATCTCGCGCCCGAAGCGACCATCGCCGCCGTCGCCCAAACCTTTGGCGCCCTGCCGGACCGCCAGCCCAAACCCGCCTACACCGAGGCCCGCCACCTCCAGCCGCCGGCCACGGCCCTGACGCGAAACTACTCCATCGAGAGCGACATCCCCAAGGCCCTCGTCCGGCTCTACTGGCCCGCCACCGACGGACGGGATGTCCACCTGGCCCGGCGGTTGCGCCTGTTGAGCGACATCTTCGGCGACCGCCTGCGCGTCGAGATCCGCGAAAAGATGGGCGGCACCTACAGCCCCAACGCCGGCGCCGACCTCAGCGACACGTACCCGGGCTACGGCTGGCTCATCGCCGACGCCACCGTCGCGCCCGCCGAGGCCGGCACGATTGCCGAGGCCATCAAAAAGGTGTCCGCCGCACTCTACACCGGCGGCGTCACCGAGGAGGAACTCGTCCGCGCCAGGCAGCCCCTGCTCACCGCCCTCCGCGAAAGTTCCCGCACCAACGGCTACTGGCTCGGCGCCGTGCTGGCCGCGGCCCAGGAGTACCCGCAACGCCTCGACTGGAGCCGCACGCGCTACAGCGACATCGAAAGCGTCACCGCCGCCGAACTCACCACGCTGGCAAAGCAGTACTACGACCCCGCCAAGCCCAGCGAATTCACCATCGTGCCCGTGCCCGCCAAGGCCGCCGCCCCCGCCGCCCCAACGCCCCCCTGACCGGGCAAGTTTCCCCACCCCCTCGGTCAACCCCGTAGGGCCGGTCTTCTTGACCGGCCCAGCCCGCCACGCGCAGCCTGGCACATGCCGTGTGCGAGCGACCTTGGTCGCGACTGACACGCGCCAAACACGCGCCACCACCCACCCCCGAAGAGGCGTCGCCGTTCGACGCCCGCGCGCTCCGCCCCTGCCAACTCACCGCCTTCAACCCGCCACCACCGCCGCCCTCAGCCCCCTTTGGGCGGCTGCCAGAGCTCGATGCGGTTGCCTTCCCCGTCCTTGATCCAGGCAAACTTGCCGTACTCCGATTCCTCGGTCTTCGGATCGATCCACACGCCTTCCTTCTTCAGCGCCGCGAGCACCTTCTTCAGATTGGCCACGCGATAGTTGACCATGTGCCCCTGCTTCCCGCGCCCGAAGTACTTCGTGTCCGCGTCAAACACACTCCAGACCGTTGTCCCTTTCTTTTTGGGATCCTTTGCCTCCCGCCACGGAAAGGTGCAACCGGTCCATTGCTCGCTGATATCCAGCCCCAGATGCTGCTTGTACCAACCGCCGAGCTTCTTGGGGTTCTTGGCCTTGAAAAACAAGCCACCCAATCCCGTCACACGTGGAGTCTTCATGCGCGCCAATCTGACAGAACCCGCCCCCGTGGCACGCCCAAACCAAGATCACATCCCGCGCGTTGTTATCTGGCCTGCTGAACCAGCCTTCTTCATGAAACCCATGTGCGGTGCTCCGATAGAATATAAGTGCGCCACGGGGTGACGAGATACCTCCCCACAGCACCGCGTCCATTGAGACCTCCAACAGTCCTGTCCACTTCCGCAATGCAGATGAACGGCGCGGGACAGGAAATCACCCGAACCTTCAAACTTGGGCCGCCGGCAAAGGCCATACTGTCTCTTGCTTGGGGCCAGCGCTCATTTCGGCTTTCAGCTTTGTCCCGCCATTCACGCCACTCCTTCTTCAACTCTGCGTCGAGATGCCTTTCGAGCAGGCGTCCGCCGAAAGCGACCGTGAGGCCCCACAGCGCGCCGTAGAGCACGACTATCGCGATCAACCCTTTTGCGATGCGCTTCTTCATCTTTCCGCCGATCGGCTCAAATCAGCCACGCCCGCCGGCTGGGCGAACCGTCTATTGCTTGTCCGCCGTAGGCTCGGTGAAGGCCGATGAAATACAGGGCCATATTGAGCGGAGACATCATCGGCGATTCAGGTGGGATCAAGGGCGTCGCGCTGTGCTGGCTGGTTCTGCCTTGTTCCACTCCCCGCTCACCCACCTTTCGCGCGCTTCGCTCATAGCGGCGAGCGCTGCTGATCGAATTTGGTCCTGCTCTTCCTTGGTTAATTTCCGACGACTGAGCACCAAGGTCGTGTAGCCCTGAAAATGCGGCACGATCCGGACCTCTAAACTGCGATACTCATGGTTGGGAAAAATCTGACTAGCAATTTTTCGAATGTCCGAGTTGGCCTTCGAATACAAACTGGCCGGCCATGAATCGATGTCACCGTCTTCGATATCGTAATCCCATTCGACTTTATAAAAGCCGTGCTGATCAAGCTCACTCGCCCGGGCATCTTGGACCGGTACAGACTCTTTCTTTGAAACGGAATCTACAGGCTTAGGGCACGCACTCACGAAAAACGCTATGCAGAGAACAACTAAAACGAGCGAAACGGATTTGTGCGCCATCATTCTTTGCAGCACATTTCAGATCATCAACGCCCGCCGGCTGGGCGAACCGTCTATTGCTTGTCCGCCGTAGGCTCGGCGAAGGCGGATGAATAACTGGGCCATGTGGAGCGTGAACATGATCGACGACTCAGGTGAAATCAAGGGCGTTGCTGCTGTGGCTGCTGGATCGGCTCTTCACTCGAAAATAATCTCGAAACCCTTCACGAGGCCGAGGAGCGCAATCAGCCCGAGAATCACAATGACAGCGAGGCAACCGAATTTCGAAAATGTCCTTGCCGGGGTCTCGCGCGCTTCAGCTTCTTCTTTCGGGTCCTTCGACGTCACTCGAATCTTCAGGAAATCAAATCCCGCTTTAGGAGGCAGCGTCACCTCTCCCTTCTCAAGGGCTTCATCTATGAAACCGCGGAGGTGCCGGAATCCTTCCGCGCTGCCAACAAGCTCACCAGTGGGGTCGCCGTATCGGTCATAGGCTGTCACCCAAACCTTCTTCTGTTCGTCGTCGCTCATCTTTTCTTCTGCCGATCGATTGTGATCAGACACGACGGGGCACAGCCCCGTCGTTGTCTGTAGCACTCTGGATGGGCCTTCTTGCTTCGTCTGTCGCTTCCCAAGTGAAAGCAACGAACCAGTAGGCGACGAATACACCGATAAAAAGAGCGAGGTAACCCCACAAATCAAAGTCACCGCCGAGAACTGACAACAAGCTTCCGATGGCAAGAAGCGAACCAGCAACCGATCCGAGAATCTTACTTTGAAGCGCTAGCCTCAGCACTCCAGATGCCGCCCATAAACCGACGTGGACTGCCTTCAGGATAAACTCCACGACGAAGCTTCCAGCCAACAGTCCCGCGAAAGGCATAACAACAACTCCAAACCAGATATTTCTTCTTTCTTCAGGCGTATAGCCGGCATTCCATGGCGCGAGCCACAAGATACCGACCGCGAGTATGGCCAGAGCCAATGCGAGAATCGCGAACACGGCTGCGGGACCATAGACCTCGCGCAACCGCGGATTGAATAGCGGTATCTTGTGCAGCGCCACGGTCTCTTGCCGCATATCGTGAACTGGGGAGTTCATTTTTCTTCGCCCATCGTTAAAGGTGAGCCACGCTCACCCGGAAAGAGGACGGAGTCGAGCGCGGGGATGACATGGGCGAATTGGGTGAGATGGTGAGCGTTGGCTCTAGTGGCTGGATCGCCGCTTAGGAACGCATGGGGCCAATCACAGCCCTTCGAACCCCAAATAAACTCGTCTCTTTGGAACGCTCGATGACCTCGAAATGCTTGCGGAGAAATGAGTGATCGATGGTCCAGTCATACTCGCCTTGAGGATTCACGAGCCAAATGCAGTCGAGACCATCCTGGCGGCTGTAATACCCGATTCTTCTCTTTTCGCCAACCTCGTGCCCTTGCTTGCGGGCATGCGGCCAAAGTTTCTTCAGCACGACTACGCTCAGGGGAGGGATGGGCTTCTTCATCTTCCGGCGATCGTTACAGATGAGCCACGGTCGTGGCTGGCGCGACTCGTGCGTCAGCACGAGGCGTGACAGACATGGCCGTTGGCTCTGGCGGCTGGTTCGGCCTTTTCATCGAATACCTGAAATCTTCGAAACGACGCCTGAGCGGAGGTCGTAATCAATCGTCCGACAGCGGTGACACGAGTCGCCTCGCCAACCTGGATCTGGATCATGACTCTCGTGAATCAGCCAAAAGTGCAGCGCTGAACCTTCTCGCGAGATTTCCGCGAAATACTCCTTGGGCTCCATTCCTTCTTTCACGACCGCTGCGGTAACTGCGCGCAACGCCACTTCATACTCTTTCGGAAACCGCGCGACCTCGCTCAGCCGAGGCGCCTTGCTTGGTGGCTCCGCTCCGACTGCTACCGCAGTCAGCAACCCGACGAAGAGCACAATTTTCGTGAGACGCGTCATCTTTTCGCCGAACGCCTCAGATCAGCCACGCCCGCCAGGCGGGCGAGCCGTCTCTTTTGAAATACGGGGCCATGTGGAGCGGAGATATAATCTGCGATTCAGGTGCAATCAAGGGCGTTGGTCTGTGGCTGACTGGATGGGCTCTTTTCTATTCATGGGAGGAACGCAGCGTGGAAGCTGACCACGTAAAAGCAACTTCGTCGTCTGCTCCGGAACAGCAAAATAGGAGTCGATCACTTGATGCGGCCAATCGAATGACCTCTTCTTCTTTGGCTCGTAACGATTTCATCATCTCCAAATAAAATGCATCCGTAATCTTGCCGGATGGCAAATCTGTCCGGGCGATGTTCACCAGCGTGAAATCTCCGAGTGACAAACTTCTTCCAGCGTTCGCATTCCAAAGTGCTGCGCCCTTCAGGTCACCCGATATGATCTTCGGCCAAAAATACTTCAGATTGTATTCATTCGAGCTCTTCACGAGCCGCTGTGAACTCTCTTCAGTATCGATGCACACTCCAATCGCTCGTGATTCGTGGTCGTGATAGAAGGCAAACGTATAGACGGGTATTGCTTGCTGCCGGACGAGCGCAATTGCCTCGGATAACACACGATCAAGAAGCGGACGGACGTCTTTCATGTTTTGCCCATCGATTGAGCTCAGACACGACTGGGAGCGGAGCTCCCGGTCGTTGTCTGTGGTGACTGGATCGGCTCCGTTTCTTTCCGGATAAAATCTTCGGCATACTTGAAATCGTAGTAACTGACACCATCCGCGCGCTTCTTCCACGCCTCAGGGACAAATACAACCACAGGCTCAAACTCCTTCTTCCTCACAGCCTCAATCAAGGCTACACGTGCTTTGGGGAAATCAGCCTCCGAAACCGAAATCCATACGGTGGCACTGCCGGCAGCCTGAATCTTTATCTTCTGCTTCGCAAAAAATGCGAGTATACGGGGCTCAAGGTCTTTGTGCCGGGGATCAGCGACAGGACTAGGGTAAAGCGCGACGCACCGAAAATCGGCGGCGGCAGCGACGCTCGCTAGTGCGAAGAGCAACATGAGCGTGAGGATCTTCATCTTTTCCGCCGATCGATGAAGCTCAGACACCTCGCCTCTGACGATCGGAAACTGAAACCTTTCCGAATCCGCTGCGCGTAACCGAGGTTGTCTGTAGCGCCTGGTTCGGCTGCCTTTCTTTCTTCTCTATCTCGTTCTCAGGTAGATTAGCAGTCCGATCTCAGCTAATCCGAGAACGGAACCAATCGGAGCATACCACAAGGTGGCTACCGCTCCGGCAAGCAGCACGATGCTGCCTCTCTCCGGTGCAGACATGAACATCAAGGCTCCGACAATCCAGATTACGCCGAGAAGCACATGGAGAGTCTTCACGCCGGTGCTACGTGGATCAATTCCAAGAACAGAAACCACCCTTGCCCACGGACCGAGCTGTCCGGCTCGCGGTCCAGTCTTGGCTGTCACGTAATCGCCAACGATCAGCGCACGGCTCCCGTCAAACGCGAGCCATCCACCCACCAGAAGTGCGATCGCAAGAATCAGGTAACGAAGTGATGTCATTTTGATCGATGCCTTGCCGAACGTTATAGATGTGCCGCGACTACGGCTGGCGCGGCTCCTGCCCCGCAGGAGCCGTGACGGACGTAGGCGTTGGCACTAGCGCCTGGTTCGCCTTCTTCTCGAGACGTCGTAGAATCCTAAACTGAAGAATAGCGATGACCAACAACGCAACCGTGATTGGAAAAACAAGCTCAGCCAGCTGCCATAAATTCAATCCTGCCCCCCTTGGGTGAAATGTAAGCGTCCGACCGAGGACCTCGTAGACAGGTCGTAGTGGTGACGGTTACGACGGGTTC
>Ga0066420_1000115_pt1 | contig 22842 bp, 7 predicted proteins | sample LakWasMet28_LOW6_2_FD_59547 | JGI IMG/M metagenome (GOLD analysis project Ga0066420, IMG submission 59547) | Freshwater sediment methanotrophic microbial communities from Lake Washington under simulated oxygen tension - Sediment Metagenome 28_LOW6 | ecosystem: Environmental > Aquatic > Freshwater... | reverse complement strand
GCGGATGCGCTCGGCGATGGCGAGCATCTGCTCATAGGTCACGGGCCATTTCTTCGGCGGGGGAGAGGTGATGAAGGTCTTGATGCGTTCCATCTTCGCCTTCAGGTAGCGCATCGAGATGGTCATCTCGGGGAAGCTGCCGTACATGCAGCCCGGGCAGGGCTTCGTCACCTGCAGCACCTCGTCGCGGAAGACGGTGCTGCGGTAAATGTCGGGAAATTTCGCCCCGTAGGTCGGAATGTTGCTGGCGAGCCGGTGGTCGCAGCAGGGGGCAAAATTGCCGTTGGGGAGCACGGCAAAGTAGAGGTTCGGGCTGTCGCAGATGTTGCCGTTGTGTTGGCGCCAGGTGGTGGCCTGCTCGGCGGCGAAGCGCCTGATGTCGTCGAGATACTGGTCGGAATCGTACAGCAGGAATCCCTCCCGCTTCATCGCGCGCACGCGCTCGATCAGACGGTCGACATAGGGCAGTTCCTCCTTTTTCCAGCGCTTCGACCGGTCGAAGGTCCGGAAGTTCATCGGCTGGTCAAAGGTCGTGACGTGGATCGGCACGATGGACGAGAACCAGCTGATCTCGGAGCCGAAGCGGATGACGTCCTCGACGTCGCCCAGGTTGTCCCGCTGGATGACGCAGCCGAGGGAAGCGAAGCTGTTTTCCTTCGGCAGATAGCGGGTGAACGAGGCCATGGCCCGCAGGGCATCGTGCCACGATTTGGCGAAGCCGCCGTTGATGTCGTCCTGGTTGCCTGGCCAGAGGGAGTCGAGGGAGATCGAGATGTCGCGGCCGCCGGCCTCGACCACCTCGTGGATGCGCTCGTCGCTGGCCAGCCCGTTCGTCTGCATGCGGACGTGGATGCCCCGCGATTCGAACTCGCGGATGATGGCCGGCAGATCCTGGCGAGTGAAAGGCTCGCCCCCCGTGAGCAGCACCATGGCGACGCCGATCCGGGCGAAATTGTCGGCCATGAGCTTGATCTCATCGAGCGTGGCCTCCCGGACGTCGGAATTGGCGTAGATGATGTTGCACTGCTTGCAGGTCAGGTTGCAACGGGCCGTGATGTAGAACTGCACGTACACCGGCCTGTCCTGGAACAGCGTGGCGCGGGCGAGCGTGAGTTTGGATCGGGTGGAAAACATGAAGGCGAAATTCGCGAAGGTCTCTAAAAGCAAGACCGGCCGCGCATGGGAAGCAAATACCTAGTCACTCGATCTGGAGCGTCTGCAGCACCGCCCAGTCCCAGGAAAGATTCCCGTGCGGACCCGGACCGGTGCGGAATACCAGCTGGCAGCCTTCGGGCACAACCGGCAGCCGCAATTCCAGAGTCTGGATGCCGCGGTCCGCGGTCACGTTGATGGGATCGAGCAGGCGGCGGCCAATGACCTCGGTCGACCCGTCCGGCCGCCGCAGGGCGAAGGTGAACTCCACCCCGTCCGTCCGGTTGTCGCCCTGATAGGCGCCGGGCATGATGCCGATGCCGGCGATGAGGCGCCGGGCGCCGGTGGGAATCGGGAAAAGGAGCTCGGTCGGCGGATGCACCCCGCGGACGGGCCGTCCGTCCAGGTCGAATTCGGTGTTGGGGGCGAAACCCGAGGGCAGGGGGGCGACGTTGAAACCAAAGGACTGGCGGGGATCGGCCAGGCCCTGCTTGATCTGCAGCCGGGTGATGTAGGACTGGTCCCACGCCCCGTTGTGGGTGGGGCCAGTCTCGGTGCGGATGCGCACCACACTGCCCGGGGGCAGGGAGCCCGGCAGGTAAACGTGGGCCCGCTGCATGCCGCGATCGTCGGGATTCGTGAGGGGCTGGAGATAGCGGTGGAAAACCTGGTTCACCGGACCGTTGGGCGAGTCGGTCTCGACAAAGAATTCCACCCCGTCCGTCTGACCCGGATCATAGGCCTGCGGCATCAGGCCGTAGCTGAAGATCACCTGCTGGTCCCCGGGTTCGAGGGGGAAGGAAATCTGACCGGGGGCATGGACCAGCGTGACCGGCTCCTTGTTCAGTTCCCGAATGCCGGTCGCCTCGGTGGTCAGCGAGAGCGGTTCGCGGTTGTACAGCGGATGCTTCATCTGGGTGATGATCTCCTCCACGTCCGTGCCCACCGGGGCCGCGGGACGGGGCAGCGAGTAGAACGTCACGCGGAAGTCTCCCGCGGCAAACATGGCCGGATCCTGCGGCAGCAGGGCCAGGCTGACGACCTTTCGGCCCGGGTCGTGACCGTAGAGCTGGATCAGATCAAGGTTGTCCTCGAGCAGTGGCGAGAGGATCACGGGTACCGACGCCAGTTCCGGGATGAGCCGGTAGGTGTGGATCTGGGCGTGCAGGTCGGTGACGACCTCCAGCCGGAGTTCGGACGGACGGTAGAGGAAGGCACGCAACCTTCCGAGCAGGGACGGCGGGGTGCTGACCGTGAACAGCAGCAGTTTGTCCGGACCCGGATCAGGCACGTTCAATCGGATGCCGGGTGCAACGGTGACCTCGCGCATTTTTTCCGGGTGGGGTGCGAGGGTGTCCGGTCCCCGGTTCTGCAGCAGCAGGTATTCGCGCTGGATGAGCACGGGGGAATACAGGTGCAACAGGGTTTCGAGGGTCAGGGGGTCATCGGCCGTAGGGAAGCGGTCATCGAGCGTGCGGAGCTTCGTGAGCTGGAAGGCCGGCCGTCGCCGGGGATCGCGCACGAAGGCCTCGTTGAGGCGTTGCAGGTACCGCGTGTAGACGTTGAAGGACCCGCCGCCCATGGGCCGCGGGTGGTAATTCAGCCCGTTCAGCAAGAGGATGCCCTGTTCGAAGCCAAAAAAATCAATGGTTCCGCGGCCAACCTCGTTGCGTACCTGGGGCAGATCAGCGTCGATCCGGTTGTGTTCCAGTTCGCGGTCAAGCCGGGCCTGATAGTCCCGGGGCGCCCGCAGGTAGTTGTAGTTCCGCGCGACGTAGACGGGCATATCTCGAAAAAGGCTGTAGAAGCGCTGGTCCCAGAAATTGCAGGCGGCCATGACGGTCAAAATGAAGGTGGCCGTGCCGGCGACGCTGGTGAAAAGGCGCAGCGCCCGATTGCCCGGGGCGGGCCGGATCAGGGCCAGGGTCAGCCAAAACGCCGGCAGCAGGAGGGTCATGGCAAAGAAGAAAATGAAGATGTGGCCGTCCGCACGGACGTAGCCATGTTTCCACTTCATGTAGCCGAAACCGGCGAAAAACAGGAGCAGCGGCAAGCGGTGCCACTGGCGGATCCAGGCGGCCGCGCCCAGCAGCGTGAGGACGTAGCCCCCCGCGACGCTGATCCCCGTGACAAACCAGAAGGTCGATTCATCGTAGGCCATCGCGTTGTTGTACCCGCTGGCCAGTTCGAGGATGCCGCGCAGGTAGGCCGGGAGATGGCGGGGGTCCTGGCCGGCCGCCAGCCAGAAGATCAGCATGGTGCCCAACCACCCGAGGGCCGGACGGATGATCCACGCCGGTTGGCGCAGCAGGCCGCCCCGCAGCATCACGAGTACGACCGTGAGGGCGGAAAGCACAAGGTGGTTGCCCTTCAGCAGGCTAAGAAATCCGAGCAGCAACATGGCGACGTAGTCGGCCCCGCGCGGCCGGTCTGAGGCGGACAACAAGAGGAAGAGGCCCGACAGCAGAATGCCGATGTCATAAACCATGTCGTCCACGTTTGGCAAAAAGATCACGAGCCCGACCAGCCAGAGCCAGCGGGCGAAGCCGCTCCCGGTGCGGATGAAAAGACGGAAGACGATGAAGGAAAAGACGGCCTTGAGCAGGAGGTCGCCGATCAGTCGCGCCGTGAACAGATAGCCGCTGTAGGTGATACCGTAGAACAAAAATCCGTAGGGACCGGTCATCGGCACCACGTCGGTGCCGAACTGCTGGTGCGTCGCCAGCATCCAAGCATAACTCCCATGGTTGGAGGCATCCAGATCCGGGGTCATCGCGTCGCGGGGCGGCACTACCAGAAAGAAAGTCAGGAGGGCCCATCCCAGCAGCAGGCCCCAGCGGCCCAGCCATTGGGCGCGGGCATTCTGCGTGGTAGGAGCGGGATCGGTGGCGGTCACGGCGGTCATTCTATCAGAAAGTTGGCCACGAAGGTCCAGTCCCATGCGCCGTTGCCGGCGGGGCCCGTATCGATGGTGAGGCGAAGTTCGTCGCCCGGCAGCGGCGGAGGCAGGGTCAGCCGGGCGTGCTGCTCCCCCTGGTCCTGCGGGTGCGAGCCGGGGGCAAGCTCGCGCCGGAGGATGACCTTGGGGGGTTGACCGGTGCGGAGCAGTTCCAGGGTGTAACCGGCACCGTCGGTCGCTCCACCTCCGCCATAGGCACCGGCCAGGAAACCATAATCAAAGCCCACCCGGGTGTCGGTTGGCTGCAGCGCAAACGTCATCGAGCCGGGGGCATTGAGCATGAACACCGTCCGGCCAGATTCCTCCACCAGGCCCGAGGCGGAAAAATTCACCGCCACGGGCACGCGGTTGAAATGCGGAAACTGTTCCGGACGGAAAGGGCCGCGCGTGATCTGGACCCGGGCGACATAGGTCCAGTCCCAGCCGGTGTCGCCAAACGGGCCGGGATCGGCGCGCAGGACCAGTTCGCCGCCCGGAGGCACCGGCGGCAGCACCACCTGCGCGGATTGCCGGCCGCGGTCGGCGGGATGTTTGGCCGGGTCCAGGAAGCGGTGAAAGACCGGCTGGATCCGGCCGTCCGGCATGACCAGTTCGACAATGAACTCGGCGCCATCCGACTTGCCCCGCTGATAGGCCTCCGGATCAAAGCCGTAATCAAAATCCAGTTCGCGTTCGTTCCCGACCAGTTTCCAGCTCACGGACGCCGGGGTGTGGAAGTCGTGCACCAGGAGACCGTCGATGATTTTCTGGGATGGGATCGGCGGGCTCACGCGGCTCGGTGCCACGTTCGTGACCGGGAAGCGCAGGAAGGCATGCAGGGTCTCGACCTCGCCCGCCGGCAGCGGAACGGGCGCGGGGATCGTGTAAAAGGTGACAGTACTCCCGGGGGCGTAGTCGTCACCATCGGGTGATGTGAGTAGAAATTCCTTCACCGTGTGGTCCGCCTTCCCTTCGAAGAGGGAGAGATAATCCGTGGTGTTGTCCAGCAAAGGGGAAAATAGGATGGGCACCGCTGCCATGCTGGGGATGAAGCGGCGACGGACGGGATCGGTCCTGGTCCCCCGCAGCTCGATCTGCATCGGCGACGGCTTGTAGAGTTTGGCCCGCAGCCACCCGCGCCAGGAGGGCCGAAGATCGAAGGCGGCCAGCAGGAGACGGTCCGACGGCACCGACGGCACCTCGATGGGTTTTCCCAGTTGGATTTCCCGCCGGTCCAACTGTTGCGGCACCGGCGAGATGACTCCGGTTTGGCGTCGGGCCAGCACATAACCGTGGTCAAACAGCTGCGGCCGGTAGTGGGTGATCAACTCCCGGAAGGCGAGGGCATCATCCAGCGCCAGCAACCGGCCGTCGATGGTGCCGAGCTTGACGAGGTAATATTCCGGCGCCCTCGCGTCATCCTGCAGGTAGGCCTGATTCAAAGCCATCAGGCGCGGTGTGTAGACATTGAACGTACCGCCGCTCATCGGCCGCGGGGCATAATTCAGTTGGTTGAGGGGAATGACGCCGTGTTCGACGCCGAAAAAATCCACCCGGGCCTGGCCCACGGTCTGGCGGATGAGCGGCAATTCCGTCAGGTGACGGCGCTCGGCCAGACGGGCGTCGAGGGTGGCCTTGACCGAGGGCAGTTTCGCCAGGCTGACCAGACGGTCCGCAACCGCATCGGCAAAAAAGTCGGTCATCCAGCGCAGCCTTGGTCCGAAGCCATCCGACACCCCGTACAGCCCCGCCAGCAGCGGCAGGCAGACCGCCAGCAGGGTGACGGCGCGTGGCCCGCGTGCTTCTGCGGCCGCGTCATCCGCAAAGAACGAGACGTAGAGCCGCCAGGTGAAGGCAGCCACGATCACGAAATTAAAGAAGAGGAAGACATGTCCGTCCGCCCGCACGAAGGCATGCTTCCAGGCGACGAAGGTAAAGCCCGCGAGCAACAGCACGCCGGCGAGGGCCGCCCGTTGCCGGCGGAAATGCCAGGCGGCCCAGGCCAGGGCCGCGGCGAGACAACCTGCGGCGAGCAGGCCGCGATGAAAGGTTACGGGAGACTCCTCCAGGCCCATCGCGGCATTGTAGCCTGTGGCGAGGTCATTCAGGCCGCGGAGAAATGCCGGGATGTGCGCCGGGTTCTGCCCCGCCAGCAGCCACCAGACGACAAATCCCATGACGAACGCCGCCCCGCGCCGGGCCGCCTGACGGAATTCTCCCGCCAGCAATCTTTCGATGGAAATCAGGCCGAAGGTGGCCAGCACGAGATACAGGTGCGTGCCTTTCACGAGGGCCAGCAGGGGGAGCAGGGCGCCGCAAACCAGCAGGGCCGCCAGACGTTGGTTGCGGCTGGCTCCGGCCAACAGCCACAGGCCCGCCAGCAGGGTGAGCCAGTCGATGGTGGCGTCATCGATGGTGGACGTGAACATGACCAGGGCGGCCAGCCAGCCCAGGCGCAGCAGCGGGTGACAGCGGGCGCTGACGGCAAACCAGAGGATGAACGCCGCGAACAAACCGATCAGCGCGAACTCGAATACCTGTCTGATCCAAAGTAGATCACCGCCGTAAACGTAACCGTAGGTGGCAAACCCGTAGGGTCCCGCCATGGCGATGACGTCGGTGCCGTATTGGAAGCCGTGGGCGACAAAATAGGAGTAGGAATGGTAGTTCGAGACATCGAGCGACATGTCCACCAGCGTGGTCGTCGGCACATAGAACAGCGCCACGAGGACCAGCCAGGTCGCCCCGAGCGCGGCACGCTTGATGCCGAGGGAAATTTTCGGCCAACGGTAGGAAGTCGGGGCAGCACGGCTCATTTCAGCTCGAAATGGGTTATATAGGTCCAATCCCAGGCATTGTTCCCGGCCGGACCGGGATCGGTCGTGACGGTCAGCTGGTCGGCGGGCCCGAGGGCGGGCAAGGAAATGGCGGCATGCTGCCGGCCCTGGTCCGCGGGTTCCGTGCGGGGCTGGAGATGCCGGCGGAGCAGGGTGGTGCGCGGCTGGTTGGGCCGGATGAGTTCAACAGTGAAGACCGCGCCATCGGTCGTGCCCTCGCCGGTGTAGGCGGGAGGCAACAGGCCGTAGTCAAATTCCAGGTGGGATTCATTGCCCTGCAACCGGAAGGTCAGCGAGCCGGGGGCGTGCAGTTGCAGCACCGGTCCTTCCGGCAGGTGCACGATGGAGGCGTTCTCGGTGTGGGCGGTGTCAGGGATGCGATTGAATCCGGGAAACTGCTCCGCCTTGTACGCGCCACGCTGGATCCGCATGTTGGTGACATAGGACCAGTCCCACGCGTTGTCCCCAAACGGTCCGGGCTCGGTCCGCAACACGAGCCGGCTGCCGCTGGTGACGAAGGGCAGGACGAGTTCCGCCGTGTGCGGAAACCGGTCGGCCGGCTGGTGACTAGGATCAAGCATTGTCCGGAAGATTTCCCGGGGCGGCGCCCCCGGGCTCCGGATTTCCACGATGTACTCGGTCCCGTTGCTCATCCCGCGGGTATAGGCTTCCGGATCGTAGCCGTAGTCGAAGGTGAAGAGCCGCTCGGTGCCTTCCAGTTTCCAGCTGAGTTCGGACGGGGGCATCAGCATCTGCACATGTACCTGGTCGATCAGGCGGCGGGCCGTCATCGGGGAATCAGCCGGATCAATGGCATCCGGCTCCGTGAGGGCGGCCGGGAAGCGGGCCCGGTTCCGGATGTCCGCCACTTCGACGCGATCCGGCAGAGGGGGACGTGGCCGCACCCAAAAGGTCACCTGAATTTCCGGGGCAAACGCCGCAGGATGGTCCGTGGAGAGACGGAAGCTGTACAGGGTCTTGCCTTCCTCGCGGGTATAAAGAAGCAGGACATCATCGCTGGTTTCCAACACCGGTCCGATGGGGATGGGTTGCGAGGCCATGTTGGGAATCAGTCGCCGGCTTTCCCCGTTGAGCAACTCCCGGCCGAGTTGGTTGATGAAAATAAGGGGCGGCTTGTACAGCGCGGAGCGGATCCGTCCGTAGAGACTCGGCCTGATGGTGAAGGCCGCCAGCAACATCTCGTCGGGCCGGACCGAGGGGACCGGGACCGTTTCATTGAAGCGCACGGTCCGGGTGCCGATGGTCTGGGGCGCCGCCGGCGCCGGCACGCCGGTCTGACGGAAGAGAAAGTAATTTTGTTCGACCGAATTCGGGGCATAGTGGTCCAGCAGCCCCGCCAACGTCTCGGAATCATCCTCGCTGGCCAGACGATTGTCGATGGTCTGGTACTTGAGGAGGAAATAGTCGGGGCGCCGGGCCGGATCGCGCATGAAACGACCGTTTGCGGCGATGAGGTAGGGCGTAAAGGTCGAAAAGGTGCCGCCGCCGACAGGGCGCGGCGTATACTTCATGTTATTCAGCAGGATGATGCCCTGGTCCAGGCCGAACAAGTCCACCGTGCCCCCGCCAATTTCCTGGAGAGTGGCGGGCAGATGGCGCACCCGCCGCCGCCCCGCCAAATCCGCCTCGAATGCGTTCACCGTTTCCGGGAGGTGGGTCAGTTGGTGGAATTTTTGCCGGATCGAGCCGGGGTAGCCGAGGAACACCCAGCGGGAATCATACAGCCGGCCGTCACCCATGCCGAACAACACGATCCCCTCGGCCAGTGCGATGCCGGCCAGCGCGAGCCAACGGGAGCGACGGTGCAGCCAAGCTGTTTCGGGTTCGGCGGCAACCAGCAGCCAGGTCAGGGCGGCCACGCCGGCAAAGCTGAAGAAAATGTAGATATGTCCGTCGGCGCGGACGTAGCCGTGTTTCCATTTCAGGAAGGTCATCACCCCGAGCAACAGCAGGCTGGCGAGCGCGGGCAGGGAACGGCGACGCGTCCAGCCGGCCCAGGCGAAGAAGATGAACAACAACAGGACCAGGCCGGCGCCGCGGGCAAAGGTGGCGACGGATTCGTCCAGCACCATCGCGGCGTTGTAGCCGGCGGAAAGTTCCATGATGGCCCGGGCATAGGCGGGCAAATCCCCGAGCCGCTGGCCGGCGAGCAACCACCAGCCGACGAGGCTGCCGACGTATCCCCCGATCGCCAGCGCGACCAGCCGCCAGCGGCGCTCGAAGAGGGCCGGCAGCAACGCGATTCCCAGCGTGACGAGGGTGAACGGCAGATGCGTCCCCTTGACCAGGGCTAGGAAGCCCAGTCCGGCCGCCATGGCCGGGACGATCCAACCCCGCGCCGTCCGCGCGGACTGACTGATGATGAGGAAGCCACCGAGCACGATGATCCAGTCCAGCGGCAGGTCCTCGATGCCGCCCAGGAAAAGACAGAAGGCGGCCAGCCACAGCCAGCGAACCAGCGGAAAGCCCCGCGCCTCACGCCAAAACCAGAGAACGAGAGCGGCCAAAATGCCCTTCAGGCACAGTTCGCCGATCAAATGGGGCCAGAACAGATAGCCGCTGTAGACAAAGCCGTAGAGGATGTAGCCATAGGGACCGCACATCGGCAGGACATCCGATCCGTAGTGGGAACCATGAGCCGTGAAGAAAGCATAGGATCCGTAATTCGAGGCATCCAACGTGGCGTCCATCGCCATTTTGGTCGGATAATAAAAACTGACCGTGAGGGCGAGCCAGGCGATCCCGAGGCAGAGCCGGCCGGCCCAGCGAAGCAAAGGTGAAGAGGTCAATGACACGGTTACGGGGTGGCAGGGGAGGATTCGAACCGCAAGCCGGTCCAGAAGGACCAGTCCCAGGCCGCGTTATGCCCCGGCAGGTTGTGGGTCCGCAAGACCAAGCGACCTGCGGCCGACTGGGGCCACACCAGGGAGAAATTCTGCCGGCCGCGATCTGCCGGTTGTTGCAAGGGATCGAGTTGACGCCGCCAGAGCACCACGGTCGGTCCTGCGGCGGGGACATATTCGGCGACAAACTCAACTCCGTCGGTGGCATTCCCGTTCTGATAGGCTCCCTCCAGCAGGCCGAATTGACCCTGCAGGCCACGGTCGCCTTGGCGGATCGGAAATTCGATACTGCTGTCCGGGTGGGCCAGGAGGACCTCCATGCCGTCAGAGGTGACGGTCTGGGGCGGGAAATAGGCGGAGATTGCGACCGGCAGGCGGTTGGAGATTGCGAATCGCGTCGCCAGGTTTTCCGCACTTTCCTTCCGGCCGGATACGGCCGGGGCCGGCACTGCAAACAGGCTGAGTTCCACGTCGCCGGCAAAATCGGCTTCCCGGCCGGCAGGTTTTTGCAGCCTGATTTCCCGAATGACCGGAAGCTGTTCCCCGGCCTGAAACCGAACCAAGTCGATCTCGCCGCGGAACAACGGATACAGGAGAAAGCCGGTGCGCAAGGCCGCCGGGTCTGTCCGATAGCTGAGGGCGCCGCCATCGGCATCCTTCAGCACCAGGGTGGGATCGGCCGGGAACCACGCCTGCTGGCGCAAACAACCGATCAGCGATCGATGGACCCGGATCTGCAGCCAGTAGGCGTGGTCGGGTTGAACCGTCAACGGGATGGGTTGATCCCAGGTTCCCTTCGTTTCCCAGACCGGCTGCCCCAACGGAGTCATGGCCGCGCTGTTCTCCCGACGCTGCCACAGGATGAAGCCGTTTTCTTCGAAGAGATAATCGTAACCGGCGTAAAGCGCCCGCTGGGCCGGGGCATCCTCCAGGGCTGCCAAACCCCGATCAAAGGCCTGCAGCCGCTGCGCCACAAACGCCGGAGCGGCGGAACCGCGATAGGCGTCGGCGTCCTGGCCGGCCAGGGCAGAGTCCAGCACCCGGAATCCCTGCAGGCCGGGCCGGGGTGAATAGTTCCATTGATTGACGAGGGCAAAGCAGAGGGCGTTGCCCAGCAGGTCGGTGCGATGATCGGTGACCGCGGCTTTGATGCGCGGCAGCGCGAAAAGCTGGGCGGAGTTGCGGAACGCGTCGTTGCGGGAACGCTGCCAGCCACGGCGGTCGGCCAGGGCCGTGACATTGGCCGCGATTTTCTGGTTAAGGATGATGATGGACTCGGTCACGATGCGGGGTTCGACCGAAAGGAAACCCAGCAAGGCAACCACGATGACGGCGACGGCAGCCCGGTTCAGTCCGCGCGGCGGGGAAATAGGGTTTCCCCACGCGAGCCAACCGAGTGCGATCATCAGGGTGGCCGTCAGAAACGGCTGGGGTCCGACCTGGGGTTGGCCGGTGGCCTGCCGCCAGACCGTGATCAATACGCCCACGAGGAATCCGACGATTGCGATGGCCGGTCCGCGCGGTATGGCGGTGAGGGCCGCCCTTGTTCCGAGCACCAGAGTGATGCCTCCGGCCAGCAGGGCAAAAAGCAGGGAAGCGCCCGGCCAAGCGACGGCGGCCGAGGCATGGCGCGGTGCGGTCTGCGTAAGGCCACGGACCAGCCAGGGAAGTAGATCTCCGGCCGGCTGACCGGTCCACAGCCAGCCGATCAAAACGACGACGATGAGCACGACACCGGGCAACAGTAGCGTGCTTCGTGATCTGGCGGGAGTACGATTGGCCCAACCCAGGGAAACGGCCAGCATCGCCAACCAGGCAAAATGAACCTCGATCAACGCCACAAGCCCGAGTCCCAGCCCAAGGCCGACGGCTTCCAGCCGATGCAGCGGTTGGCTGATGGTCATCATGCCGCCCAGCACCAGCACGGACAGGTAGAGATAGTCTGAACGGAAACCGGCAATCATCAGGAAAAGACCGAACAGCCACCACCGGAGGGGCACCGACGCCCGCCTGACGATCCACGCCAGGCCCAGGGCCAGGACCAGACTTACGGAAACGTGACACCAATAATTAAGCCAGAGCGGCTGGCCGGAATGGACCGGGGCCAGCAAGGCGCCCAATGGACCCAGGCTGGAGGGCAGATTTGAACCGAGCCCGTAACCGTGACGCACCGCGTAATCCAAGGCCATCGGCCTTGCATCCATCAGTTCCAGCGAGAAGGGAGCGGGCAAATTGAGCAGGCCGAGCCACAGCGGCAGAGCCAGCAGGACCACGCCCAGCACGGTTCGGAGAACCGGACGCAGGGCGGAAAGCGGTGAGGTGGTCGCAGACATCGGCTCAGCGAAATTCAAGATCGGTCCAGTAAGACCAGTCAAACGACTGGCTGCCCTTGGGACCGGGCAGGGTGCGGAAGACCAGTTTTCCGCCCGGTTCCCGCGTCGGATGTACCGTGAATTCCTGGGTCGGTCGGTCCTCCGCGCGATGCAGGGGATCGAGAAACCGGCGGAAGAGTTCGACGGTCGCTCCGGTGGCGGAGACCTGTTCAATCACGAACTCCACCCCGTCGGTGTCGTTGCCGTTTTGGTAGGAGCCGGGGAGGAGGCCGAAGCGGCCGGTGACGGTTTGCACCGGTTCGGTCAGCGCAAAATCCATGCGGCTGGTCGCATGCAGCATCAGCACTTCCTTGCCGTCGAGCAGCAGGCTCGACATCGGCACCTCTGACTTGATGGCGGTCGGGCGACGGTTCATCATCCGGAACCGGTTGTTCAATTTCCGGTTGGCATCCACTAGGGATTGCTTGAAGGGAGGCAGGGATCGCAGTTCCACCTGGATGTCACTGTCATAGAATTTCTCGCCGCCCGGCATGGTGCGCACGGAAAATTCCGTTAACCGGCGGTGGAAGCGGCCGTTCTGGTAGGCGATCAGGTCGTCCGCCTGCGTGAAGTACGGATTGAGGATGAATCCGGTCGCGGCCATGGCGCGGATCAGCTGGTGGGTCTCCTTCACGCCGTTCCCATCGGTGGTGTCCAGGTAAAGCAGCGGCGCCTTGTAGAAGAATTTCCTCACCGCTCCGAGCAGGTTGGGTCGCACCGTGATCACGGCCCACACCGGCCGGTCGGCCGGGGCCGCGACCTCGACTTTTTCGCCAAAGCCCACGGTGCGCTGCGTGACGACCTTTTCTTCCGCCGCGGTGGGGACCACCAGCTTCTCGGGTCGTTCCCAGAGCAGCAGCCCGCCTTCCTCCATGACGTAGTCGTAGGTTTGCAGCAAGAGGCGCAGGGTGAGGGAATCATCCAGCGTGGGCAGGCGGTCGTCGATGGTGCGGAAGCGCTGGATCACGAACTCCGGGCCCCGCTCCGAAAGATAAAACTGTTCGTCCAGCCGGCTCAGGGCGGGGGTGTAGGCCGTGTAACTCTGGATGGCCGGACGCGGGGTGTAGTTGAAGCGGTTGAGCAGCGTGTAGACCTGATCGCCGCCAAAGTGGTCCACCGGGTCGTTCCCGACGATGAGCCGGAGGTTGGGCTGGTCGATCTTGGCGGCCAGGTGGGTCATGGCCGCATCCAGCGACCGATGATAGGCGGCCGGGTTGAGCAGCGCCGAAACGGTTTGGTGGATGCGCTGGTTCCAGCCACCGGGGGCCTGGGTCACCGCCTGGACAGAGACCAGGCCGATGCCCGTGAGGCTGCCGGCGGCCACCAACACGAGGAGGGCCTGCTTGGTCCGGCCAAAGCGACGGTTGTCCGCCAGCAGGGCCGGGTAGGAGCACACCACGAGGAGACACATCACGAAATGCGCAATGACGTGGCCATCGGCGCGGACGAAGCCGTGCTTCCAATTGATGAAGATGACCGATCCAAGGAGCAGCGCGGCGGCCAGGGCTTCCCGCCGGTTGGTCTGACCGAAGAGGTAAAGCAGGGTGTAGCCGATGACCCCACCCAGCGAAAGCAGACCGACGGCGAGCATGATGGGCTGCTCGTATACCGCCATGGCTTCGACGTAACCGAGACTGACCTGCAGTCCGTAATAGAAGAAGGCCGGCAGCGCGGTCAGGCTCTGATGCAGGAGCAGCCATACTCCCAGAAAAGTCAGGCTGAAGGCACCCGCCAGCCAGCCGGCTTCGCGCCGGCAGCGGGTTGAGAGGAAAGTGGCGACCAAGACCGCGAGGCTGAACACGCACACCAGCAAATTGGTGAACTTCATCAGCGAGAAGAGGGCAAAGGCCGCGCCGATGCTGATCAACCAGAACGGCCGGCGGCAGGCAGGCCGCATCAGCATCAGGCCGAAGGTCGCGATGAAATTCATCTGCATCGCATCCGCATAGATCGAACCGAAGAGCAGAATGTAGCCAAAATACAGGGCTTGCCGCCAACCGGTGAACTCGCGGCCGAAACGGTACAGGGCCACCGCGATGAGCAGATTGCCGACCAGTTGCCAGGCCATGAACACGCTGAAATGGCTGCCCATGTAGGTTGAGGCCAGCAGATAGCCCAAGGGGCCGTAGGTGAAGACAATGTCGGTGCCGTGCTGCAGGTTGTTCTCGGCGGCATAGCCCATGACCATCTGCCAGGAGGCGTCCAGGCTGACCAGTGGGGCTCCCGGCAGCTTGATCAGGCTCAGCCAGACCGCCAGCAGCAGCAGGGCTTGTCCGAACCACCAGCCCGGACTTTCTCGCTGAATTGGAAGATTTTGGCTCACGCGTTGGCCAAAGATTGGTTGATCAAAGGGGCAGGCAAGGTCATTACGGCGAGGGCTCAGGAGCCACGGCGACGGGGGTCAGGACGGGCACGGTCCAATAGGACCAGTCAAAGGCGGTGCTGTAGGCCGGTCCGGGATGGGTGATCATCACCAAGGCGCCGCCGGGTTGGACCGGGGGCAACTCCAGTTCGCCGGATTGCTGGCCGCGATCCTGCGGGTTTTCCGCGGGATTGAGCAGACGATGGAACAACACCCGGGGCGCACCCGAAGGGGGTTGATACTGGATGATGAATTCAACCCCGTCGGTATGGTCCTGGGGTTTTTCGTAAGCGCCGGGTACGAGCCCAAAGCCAAAGCGCAATTTGGCCGGGGCGGTGGGCAAGGGGAAGTGCAGGGCCGTGTACGCATGGCAGAGCCAGCCGTCCTTGCCTTCCTCCTTCACCGGCACCGGACGGAACGCGGCGCTCACCCGGTCAGCCCGGCTGGGGCCACCGGGAGTGAGCAGGTGCAGGTTTTCGGGGAGATCGGCCAGATTCGTCGGTAGCAGCGGATCGGAAACGCTCTGCCGCCCGTCGGCGGTCCGGGCCACCATGCGGATAACCGGCGCGGGGGTATCCGTTGCGGGATAAGGCAGGGAAAGAACCAGCGTACGGTCGGGGGCCGGGGGAAAGGTGACGGTGTGCCACTCATCGGGGCCGACCCGGAGGCCCAGCTGTTGCAGCTGTCCCTGGGGATCATGGCCGTGGATCACCACCTTGACCCGACCGGAAAAATCCTGGCTGATGTTCACCAAGGTGCCGACGGGAAACGGCCCGGGTGAGGCAAAGTCCGCGGCTGGCCAGGCCGGGTTCTCATCCTGGCGCAGGTAGAAATGAAACCAGCCACGCGGTTGGGAAAACTGGGGTTCATATTCAATGTAGTGTTGTTGCAGGTAGCTGAGGAACGGCGGGAATTTTTCTGGGGGGTAGTCTTGAAACTGGCGGTTGAGGCTCTGGCTGGCATCGATGATCAGGCGCGGGCGGTTTTTCTCCAGATCGCCGAGCAGGTCATTCATGGATCCCGGGACCACGGCGTAACTCGTGTCGCGCCCCAGATTGGTCCAGGGAATCAGTCCGGTGAGAAAGGCGCCGTGGACAAAGCGGCTGGCCGGCAGCCGGTCGGCCAGGGGGTGAAAGTCGGCGTAAAAGCCCCAGACGAAAATCCGGTCCGACCGGGTGGTGACTTCGCGCACCAGCCGGGCCATGGGCACGCTGGGATCTTGGTGTGGCTTGATGGCGTTCCGGTAGTCGAGACAGTGCCGGGTCTGGACGGTGACGATGGTGACCAGGGCGACCGTCAGGAGGCAGGCCGGAATCATCTTCCAGCTGATCCGACGCAGGGCGCTGACGATCCACTCCGTGAGCGGCCCCAGCAGCTGGCCCGCGACGATGCCGGCCGGTGCGAGCAGCTGGATGCTGTAGTGTTCGAACCCGCGTCCGCTCAGGGTGGTGGCGCCCAGGCTGCCGAGCAGCCAGACGGGGGCAAAGAGTTGACGCACCAGCGGGTCGGGACTCCGATTCTCCTTTCGGAGTGCGATCCGGCCGGCCAAGACGAGGAGGGAAAGAATCAGGAGGATGAGCAGCGAGGGCGCATAATGATGCAGCAGATCGAACGGGACCCGGATCGTCGGGAAACGAGCGGCGAAGGGCACTTCGGGGACATAATACCGGGTGTTGTAGGTCCAGGTGTAGAAAACAAGATCACTCCAGGCACCCCGGGCCGCAAAATACGCCACGGTCAGCAGCAGGGGCAGGGCAAATCCGCCGGTGAGGGCCAGGGTGCCGCGCCAGTGTCGGCGGGCATCCGGACCGGTGGCCGAGAAAATGGACAACGCTTGCAGCGCCAGTGGCGCGCCGAAATCCAGCAGGGCCGGCTGCTTGGAGAGCATGGCCAGACCGTACGACACGCCGGCCCCGAAGAACCAGATGGCGCGGCCGCGGTGATGGCCGGTGAGATACAACCAGGCCCCGAGCGCGGAACACAGTGCCAGCGGCCATTCCGTGTGCAGCGCCAGGTTGTCCATGGGATTGAAGAGACAGCAGGCGAGGCCGGCGTAGAGCCACAGGGACCAGGCGCCGGTGCCGAGGCCGCCGATCCGCCGGCCCACGAGCAGCACCAGCCACGCGGTCACGATGACGAGCAGCGTGTGCGCCCCGTGGATGGCCGCCATGTTGTTGCGGCCGGCCGTGGCAAAGACCGCGGCATAGAGATAATAGGTCAGCGGTGCACGCAGGTCCGTGGCGTCCCGATAGGGCACGCCGCCCGCGAGGATCTCGTCCGCGATCGCGGCCGTGATACCTTCGTCCACATTCCACACCGGGGTGCTGAACGCCGGCTGCCGCAGCCACCCGATCCACAGGGCGGACAGCACGATCAATCCCGCCCAGAGCCAGGTCGGTCCCCGGACCAGTCCTGCCGGCGGCTCAATCATGATCCAGAAATGCCTCCCGCGCCAAAGCAACGTGGGCGGGCAACACCTTGTGGTAGTCGAAATAGCGCTGGGCCTTGGAATAGGCGGTGGGCGCGAGGGACTTGCCGCCGCGTTCCTTGTCGAGACAGGTCTTCATCATGCGGGACAGGGCGAGGTGGTCGCCCGGTGGCACCAGATACGCCTCCTGCCGCTGGGTCACCATTTCGGGAATGCCGTGCACATCGGTACTGACAATCGGGGTGCGGAAAGCCATCGCCTCGAGCACGACCCGGGGGAAGGATTCCTCAAAGCTGGAGCACACGAACATGTCGGCGAGGCCGAAGTAATGATAGGCGTCGCGCGTTTCCATAATGATCTCGATGTTGGGGATCGCCATGCGCTTGATCTCCTCCACCAGGAGGTCGAGGTAGATGCCGGCGCGTCCGCCGACGAGGAGGAAGCGGTAGCCCTGTCCGCCGTGATGCTGCTGGTTGAAGTGTTCCACCGCGCGGATGAAGGTGTGCTGTCCCTTGCGCTCGCACACCGTGCCGATGTTGGCAATGATGGTCTCGTCGTCGCGGTAGCCGTGCCGGCGCCGCAGTTCCGCCCGGCTGTGCTTCCGCCGGAAGCGATTGATGTCGTCGATCGCGATCCAGCTCGGCACCAGGCGGAAATTGCCCCGCACATCGAGGTCCTTGTAGTAGGCCTCCGTCGCACGGCAGAGGAACAGCGCCCGGGTGGCGAGCCGGAAGGCCACGTTGACCTGGGCGTGCATCGCCAACGGCAGCATCTTCTCGAAGAAGCGGAAAACGGAGCTGCTTTCGTGGATATAGAAAAGTGACGGCCGGTTGGCCAGTTCGGCCAGATGAATGCCCCAGTAGCTCACCAAGGTGTTGCAGACCACGATGTCGATGGTGGAAAAATCAACCAGCTGGGCGACCTCGGCGACGCGATCGTGGAATTCCGCCGGGGTCGTGGCGGCATAGATCCGGTGCCGGTCCACCAAGGTGATTTTCGCGCCGAGGGCCTCGAACGGCTCGCGCAGGGGGCCTTCCTGGCAGGCCAGGATCTGCAGGCTGAAGCCGGCCTCGCGGGCCATGTAGGTGGCATACTCGAGCAGAAACAGCGGCGCTCCCTCGAGATTGAGGTTGTGCGTGATCAGCAGCAGCCGGAGCTGGCCGGCCCGCGCGGCATGGACATAGTGCCGGGTGGAGGCGACCAGCCGGGAATCCTGCAACATCAGGTTCGGATTGAGGCAGTCATCCCGGTAGGCGGGATAACGGCGCAGGAAGGCGATGTGTTCGGCCTCGTCAAAGGTGACACCCCGGGTGGCGCTGCCCCAGTGCATGAGCTTCGCTTGCGGCGTATAGATCACCCGCCGTCCGGCGGCGCGGACCCGGATACAGTAATCGACGTCGTTGTAGGCGACGCCAAAATCCTTCTCATCGAATCCGGCGAGTTCCCGATAAAGCCCGGTGCGGGTCAGCAGGCAGGCGCCGGTGACGGCGGAGACTTCCCGGGCCGCCTCATGCCAGACCACAGGCACTTCGGCCGGATCGACTTTGGCAAACGGGGTGTCGGCCAGGCCGCCGTGCGGTCCGATGATGATGCCGGTGTGGTTCAGAGTCTTGTCCGGAAAAACCAGCTTGGCGCCCACGACCCCGACATCGGGCTGCGTAAACCAGCCGACCATCTCCTCCAGCCAGCCGGGTTCGAGGGCATTGACGTCATTGTTGAGGTGCAGCACGAGCGGCGTGTCGAGGTGCGGCAGGGCCAGATTGACAAGGTGCGAGTAGTTGAACGGCGCCCGATGGTCCGCGGGACGCAGCACCTGGCAGCGAACGTCCGGATGCCGTTGGATGCGTTCGAGGAAATTCACCGCATCGGCATCCCGGGAGTGATCGTCCACGATGATCAGTTTCACGTGGTGCCAGTTGACCGTGTCGTTCAGCATTTCGAAGCATTCCTGCAGCAGATGCAGCCGGTCCCGGGTGGGAATGACGATGGTCACCGGCAGACGTTCAAGCAGATTGGATTTCCAGTGGATCTGGTGAAACGCCATGCGCCGCTGATGGGCGGAAGCGGGCAGGAAGGGCTCGGCCGGCCATTGCCGGCGTTGCATGGCCTCGGCCAGGGCCCGACGGGTTTGCTCGATGGACGGATGGGAATGGTCAACCTCGGGCGACTGGCCGTGGCGGCCATGGTGGCAGACAAAAGGTACATGCGCCACCGCGTCGGCGGTTAGCGTGTCGCCCAATCGCAGCAACAGGTCGAACCAGGGCACCGCTTCGTAACCCTCGCGGAAGGAACCCAGGGTGATGAACCGGTCGTGGCGCACCACGCTCAGGTTGCCGGGATGGAGCCCGGACAGCGCCAGGGTGGGGCTCCAGTCGGGTTTGAAGACCGGGTCCTGCCGGTTGCCGGCCGCGTCCATCCGGTCCTCATCGGTGTACACCAGCGCCAGGCCGGGCTGACGCGCCAGGGCTTCGGCCACGTGGAGCAGCGCGTCGGGACTGAGCTGGGAATGGGCGGGCAAATACGCCAGATGGGTGAACGTGCCAGCATGGGCGGCGGCGTTGAGCGCGCCGATGAAATTGCCGGCGGCGACCGGCTGCACCCGGAGGCGCGGTTCCGAGCGAGCCAGGTTGCGGGCGGCGGTCTGTAATTCCGCCGACGCCTCCGCCGGCAGCACCAGGGACAATTCCCAGCCCGGATAGAGTTGCACGGAGAGGCTGGCGGCCAGTTCGTTGAGCTGGTTCGCCGTGCAGTCACGGCCGTCCGCCAGCAGGCGAAAAACGGGACCGGCCGGACGCAGTTCCTCGCCCCGGTGATGCATGAGGGAGGTGAGGTGGGATGACAGCCGGTTGTGCTGCAGCCATTGCTGGTAGGGCGGGGCGAGCGACAGGGCTTGGTTGGCCCGGGACTGAGCGGCCGTCTGGCGATAGGCGCGATAGGCCTCCAGGGCGGCGGGCAGGAAGCGTCGCCAGGGAGCGATGGAGACACGGGCTTGGCGGCAACCGGTGACGAGGGCGCGCAAGGCGCGGATGAAGGTGCTGCGGCTGAATTCGGGATAGGGCCGTTCCTTTTCGTTGCAACTCAGCTGGCGGAAGCGCTGTACAAAGACCAGTTGCCGGGTGCCGTCCTCGAGGTGGGCATAGAGGCTGAGTCCGGCAGGATTGGGCAGGTCCTCGATCAGGTCCACCATGCCAAAAAACTGGGAACGTGCAGCGTCGGGATGATCGGGAAACATCTTGGCGGCATCCTCCCGGGGACTGCCATGGACCAGCGCGTGCTCGATCAACGGGTCGGTGGATGCCGTCAGCCGGACGATTTTCTTTTCCAGGTGGGTGATCCAACCGGTCACGGGGAGTTTGCCAAACTGGGAGTGACCGAAGGTGGAGGGATTTTCCAGGGCGCCCCAGAAAGGCGGGCTCGGCAGGACATTGAGCGGCTCCGTCGCTGACTCGACCGCCAGCCGCCGGGCGTTCGCCTCCAGTTCGTGCTGCCCCCATTCCGGGTGCCGCCGCATGTTTTTCAGGAGGTGTTTCAGGACATCGGTGACCTGGGCGGGATCCAGGTGCGGTTGTTTGGGACCGCGGCCGCGCCGCACCCGGATGGGCTGGCGCCAGATCTCGACCCAGTTGTGACCCTGATCGAGCAGTTCCAGGCGGATGAGCGAGGCCCCGGCATGGGGTTCGATGAGGAAGGAAAAGCCGGCGTGCGGCATGCCGGTATGGCCGCGGTGCTGCTTTTCGATCTCCGGCCGGGGCACGCCAAAGATGCCGGTGATGATGCGGTCGTCGATGAGCAGCCGCATGTCGCGGAACACCGCGCCGGTCTTGGACAGAAACCAGCCGGCTACCCACGTCTTTTCGCCGCCAAACGTCCACTCGGTGGGCGTTTCAACGTCGAAGATGTAGGCGTGGTTTTCGTTCATCGAGTGATGAGGTAGATCGAAAAAAATGGTCTTAGCCGTGACCTGCGGCAAGCCCGGAGACGAGGGCGGAATGGAGCGGCAGCACCTGCTCCATGCTGAAGTCATTTTTGGCCCGATGACGGGCACGCTGGCCCCAGCGGCGGGCCTCCTCGCCGTTGCTCAGAAAACGGAGCAATCCGGCAAGCAAGGCCTCGGTATCGCCGGGAGGGACCAGAATCGCCTCTTTTTCCGCCGATACCATGTCGGGGATCCCATGGACATGGGAAGCCACGATCGGGAGGCCGAAGGCCATGGCTTCCGCCACGACCCGCGGGAAGGATTCCTCGTAGCTGGTGCAGACGAACAGATCGGCGGCATGGAGGTAGTCGTAGGCTGTGCCGGTCTCGGGGACCAGCACCAGATTGCTCCGGCCGAGATCGTGCACCACCGCACGGAGAAAGGTGTTGTAGGGATCGTTTTCCCGCGCACCGACCATCACAAAGCGGGCCCGGGCGGCGAGGACCGGATAACGGCGCCAGAGCATCTCGACGGCGTTGACGAAAACATGCTGGCCCTTGCGGTCGCAGACGGAGCCCAGGTTGAGCACGAGGGTTTCCCCGGCGCCGAGTTGCAACCGGGCGCGCACCTCGGACCGGGCGTGCAGGGCGCGGTAGCGATCGATCGCGGTGACGTCGATCCAGCCCGGCGTGTAGCGGAAGTTGTCCCCGGGGCGCAACCCGCGGTAGTAGGACTGGGCCGGTTTGGCGGTGAAGCTGACGGCATCCGCCTCCCGCACCGCCGACCAGGCGGCGGGCAGCACACCCCGGCCAAAAGCCCGGGCAAAAAAGGCCGTGGGCGTCGTGCTCTCATGGATGTAGAGGAGCACCCGCTTGCCGGCGGCCCGGGCCAAGGCAACGCCCCAGAAGGACATGATGGTGTTGGCCACGACGAGCGATACATCGGTCCAGTCCAGGGTGGCGGCGAGCCGGGCGGCCTCGTGGCGAACCGCGGCTTCGCTGGTCGCCTGGGTGAAGGGTTCGCCGGCGACGACCCTGATCTCGGTGCCAAATTCCTCAAACGCGGCACGCAACGGGCCGTCGTGAGGCGTGAGCAATTGCAGCCTGACTCCGTCGTGTCGGGCCAGATGCCGGGCCACCTCCAACAGACATTGGGGGGCGCCCTCATAATTGAGATTGTGCGTGATCAGTAGGAGCCGTCGTGGCTTGGGTGCCTCCGCGATGATGTTCTCCGCCGGTGGCGATGCAGCGCGCAGTCGCGGGTTGGCCTTGCGGTAATATTCGGCCAGTAACTCGCGGGTCTCGTCCAAGAGGTTGTAGCCTCCTTCCAGGGGCACACCTTGTTGCTGCCAAGCCTGGCGCAGGGCCCGCCAGCCCCGCCAAAAGCGACGCAGGGAAAACGCCGGCCAGGCGGCCTTGATCTCCTCGGTCACGGTCGGACGGCAATGCACGGCCAGACACAGGTGCAGGCTGCCATCGGCCAGTTCGCCGAAAATGCGGATGCAGACCGGGGCGGGCAGCTGGGCGGGAGCATCGACGAAACCGAAGATCTTGCTCGAGGCGGCGTGAGGCACGTCCGCAAAAACCTGGCGGACGCCGGTGAACTCACCCCCGGTTTCCAACGGCTGGAGGGTCACCAGGTCTGCGGTCGCGAAAGCCCGCTTGAGCGGTTGCTCGGCATGGAAAAGCCAGCCGAGCACATGCAGCCGTCCATACAGGGCGGGGGAACTGGCCGCCGGTTCATCCAGATAGCCGAAGAGGGGAGGATGTGATTCCCGCAGGGCGCGAGGCCAGGGAATCTGGCGCACCAGATCGGCCGGGGACAGGCGATCCCCGCCCTTCAGCAGGAGAGCCAGGCCGCGGGTAAACTCATGAGCCCGCAGCGCCACGGGAGCGGCGGGCTCGGCAGCGGGACCCTCCCAGACCTGAAAAGTAAACACTCCCACCGGTTGCCATTGGCCGGTGCTGGTCAGT
>Ga0066420_1000100_pt1 | contig 24274 bp, 15 predicted proteins | sample LakWasMet28_LOW6_2_FD_59547 | JGI IMG/M metagenome (GOLD analysis project Ga0066420, IMG submission 59547) | Freshwater sediment methanotrophic microbial communities from Lake Washington under simulated oxygen tension - Sediment Metagenome 28_LOW6 | ecosystem: Environmental > Aquatic >... | reverse complement strand
AATGGCTAAAGAGATTAGTAAAGTAGTTAAACTACAAGTTAAGGGAGGTGCTGCGAACCCGTCGCCACCGGTTGGACCTGCTTTAGGTGCTGCTGGTGTTAACATCATGGAATTCTGTAAGCAATTTAATGCTAGAACCCAAGATAAACCAGGTAAAGTTTGCCCAGTGCAAATTACAGTGTATAAAGACAAATCTTTCGATTTTGTTGTAAAAACACCACCAGCTGCCGTTCAGTTAATGGACGCAGCAAAGCTTAAATCTGGTTCAGGAGAACCAAATCGTAAGAAAGTAGCTAGCGTTACTTGGGATGTTATTAAAGCAATCGCGGAAGATAAGATGGTTGATTTAAATGCATTCACAATCGAGTCTGCTATGAGCATGATTGCAGGAACGGCTAGATCTATGGGTATAACTGTAACTGGAGATTCTCCTCTAAAACAAGCTTAAGACATGGCAAAATTGACAAAAAAGCAAAAAGAGGCTGCTTCAAAAATTGAAAAGAACAAACTATACACTTTAAAAGATGCTGCTGCATTAATCAAAGTTGTAGCTTCTGCAAAATTTGATGAGTCGGTTGATATCGCAGTACGTTTGGGTGTAGATCCAAGAAAAGCGAATCAGATGGTTAGAGGTGTGGTAACATTGCCTCACGGAACTGGTAAAGATGTAAAAGTATTGGCATTGGTTACTCCAGACAAAGAAGCGGAAGCTAAAGAAGCAGGAGCAGACTATGTTGGTCTTGACGAATATTTACAAAAAATTAAGGACGGTTGGACAGATGTTGATGTAATCATCACTATGCCAAGCGTTATGGGAAAATTAGGCCCATTAGGTCGTATTTTAGGACCTAGAGGTTTAATGCCAAACCCTAAAACAGGTACTGTAACTATGGATGTTGCAAAAGCTGTTCAAGAAGTGAAAGCGGGTAAAATTGACTTTAAAGTTGATAAAACAGGTATCATACATGCAGGAATTGGAAAAATTTCTTTCGATGCTGATAAGATTGTAGATAACGCTCACGAAATTATTCAAACATTAATCAAACTTAAACCAACTGCCGCTAAAGGAACTTACATCAAAAGTATTTACCTTACTAGCACAATGAGTCCTGCAATTGCATTGGATCCTAAAGCAGTATAATTGGTAGTTAAAAATTTTTAGTATGACTAGAGAAGAAAAATCAATCGCGATTGAAGATTTAACTGCACAGTTAGCTGGTACAAATATTATTTATGTATCTGATATTTCTGGACTAAACGCAGAAACAACTTCAAACTTGAGAAGAGCTTGCTTTAAAGCAGGTATAAAATTAGAGGTAGTTAAAAACACTTTGCTTGTAAAAGCAATGGAAGCTTCGGCTAATGATTATGGTGATTTGCCATCTGTATTGACAGGTAATAGTGCTATTTTTATTGCTGACGTTGCCAACGCACCTGGAAAAATAATCAAAGATTTCCGCAAAAAGAATGCAAAGCCACTTTTGAAAGGAGCTTACATCAATGCTGAAATTTATATTGGAGACGATCAACTTGATGCCTTGGCAACTATTAAATCGAAAGAAGAACTTATTGGCGAAATCATTGGATTACTTCAATCACCAGCCCAAAGAGTTATTTCTGCTCTTCAAAACCAATTCGCTAATACCGAAGAGGTTGCTTAATTCAATTTTAGGGTTTAGATTTCTGATTTTAGATTTCTAATAATAAAATAAATTAAGTGCATTAAAACGCGCACAATAAATAAATTATATTTTACAAATCATTTTAAAACGATAGAAAAAATGGCAGATTTGAAACAATTCGCAGAACAATTAGTTAACCTAACAGTAAAAGAAGTTAACGAATTAGCAACAATATTAAAAGACGAGTATGGTATCGAACCAGCTGCTGCAGCTGTAGTAGTTGCCGCTGGAGGTGGTGAAGGTGCTGCTGAAGAAGCTCAAACAGAATTTACAGTAGTGTTAAAAGAAGCAGGTCCTTCTAAATTAGCCGTTGTAAAAATGGTTAAAGAATTAACAGGTTTGGGTCTTAAAGAAGCTAAAGATGTAGTTGATAGCGCTCCAAGCAACGTTAAAGAAGGTGTAACTAAAGAAGAAGCTGAAGGGCTTAAAAAATCTTTAGAAGAAGCCGGAGCTGTTGTTGAGCTTAAATAGTTTAACTCGGTTTTGAGAACTAGGTTTAGGTCTTGGATACGCATCCAAAGACCTAAACCATTTTTCGTATAATAAAATTATATTACGTTTTATTATAAATTAGTTTAAAATACAAAAGTGTTTTTAAATCAATACGATGAAAGAAAATAAAATTAAAGAGCTTGCTCTTAATATTATTTTTAAAGAGGTATTGATTAAAAAAGAAAGTATTTGTTAAACAGTGTTTTACACAAAAAAATTACTTTTTTTTAATCAAAATTTTGTCCATAGATGATAACAAATCAGACTGAAAGATTGAATTTTGCCTCTACAAAAAACATTCCTGACTATCCAGATTTTCTAGATGTCCAGGTTAAATCGTTTAAAGATTTTTTCCAATTGGAAACTAAATCTGACGAAAGAGGCGACGAAGGTTTATACAACACCTTCATGGAAAACTTTCCAATCACAGATACAAGAAACAACTTTGTATTGGAGTTCCTCGATTATTTTGTAGATCCACCGCGTTACACAATTCAAGAATGTATTGAAAGAGGTCTTACTTATAGCGTGCCTTTAAAAGCAAGGTTAAAACTATATTGTACAGATCCAGAGCACGAAGATTTTGAAACTATTGTTCAAGACGTATATCTTGGAACAATTCCTTATATGACTCCTTCTGGTACTTTTGTAATCAATGGCGCCGAGCGTGTTGTTGTTTCTCAATTGCACCGTTCTCCAGGGGTTTTCTTTGGACAATCATTCCATGCAAATGGAACAAAATTATATTCTGCCAGAGTAATTCCTTTCAAAGGATCTTGGATAGAATTTTCAACCGATATCAATAGCGTAATGTATGCTTATATCGACAGAAAGAAAAAATTGCCTGTAACTACTTTATTCCGCGCCATTGGGTTCGAAAGAGACAAGGATATCCTAGAGATTTTCGACCTTGCTGAGGAAATTAAAGTTTCTAAAACAGGACTTAAAAAATATATTGGTAGAAAATTAGCAGCTCGTGTGTTAAACACTTGGCATGAAGATTTCGTGGATGAAGATACCGGCGAAGTTGTTTCTATCGAACGTAACGAAATAATCCTTGACAGAGATACTATTATCGACAAAGATAATGTGGAAGAAATCATCGATTCTAACGTTAAATCTATTTTGTTGCACAAGGAAGACAATAATGCAGTTGATTATTCCATCATCCACAACACGCTACAAAAAGATCCAACAAATTCTGAAAAAGAAGCCGTTGAGCACATCTACAGACAATTGCGTAACGCAGAACCGCCTGATGAAGAAACTGCTCGTGGAATTATAGATAAATTATTCTTCTCTGATCAACGTTACAACTTAGGCGAAGTAGGTCGTTATAGAATTAACAAAAAACTGGGTCTTGATACTCCAATGGAAAAGCAAGTGCTTACCAAAGAAGACATTATTACCATAGTAAAATATTTGATCGAATTAATCAATGCCAAAGCGGATATTGATGATATTGATCACTTGTCAAACCGTCGTGTTAGAACAGTTGGCGAGCAATTGTCTCAACAGTTTGGTGTAGGTTTGGCTCGTATGGCAAGAACCATTCGCGAGAGAATGAACGTTAGAGATAACGAGGTGTTTACACCTATTGATTTGATTAATGCTAAAACATTGTCATCTGTTATCAACTCTTTCTTTGGAACAAACCAGTTGTCTCAATTTATGGATCAAACAAATCCATTAGCCGAGATTACGCACAAAAGAAGATTATCAGCACTTGGACCAGGTGGACTTTCAAGAGAAAGAGCTGGATTTGAGGTTCGTGACGTTCACTATACGCACTACGGACGTTTATGTCCAATTGAAACTCCTGAGGGACCAAACATTGGTTTGATTTCATCTCTTGGAGTTTATGCCAAAGTAAATGGAATGGGTTTCATCGAAACACCGTATCGTAAAGTAACAAAAGGAGTGGTTGATTTAGTTTCTACACCTGTTTACTTAAGTGCCGAGGAAGAAGAAGGAATGATGATTTCTCAAGCAAACATTCAGATGGACGCTACAGGAAAAATTACTGCTGACAACGTAATTGCACGTCAGGAAGGCGATTTTCCAGTAATTGATCCGTCAAAAGTAGATTTTGCTGACGTTGCTCCTAACCAAATTGCTTCAATTTCAGCTTCATTAATTCCTTTCTTGGAACATGATGATGCGAATAGAGCATTGATGGGATCAAACATGATGCGTCAAGCCGTACCATTAATTCGTCCTGAAGCACCAATTGTTGGAACAGGATTAGAGCGTCAAGTAGCTTCAGATTCTAGAGTATTGATTAATGCTGAGGGAGATGGAACCGTAGAATATGTAGATGCAAATATCATTACAATTAAATACGACCGTTCTGAGGAAGAAAGAATGGTGAGTTTTGATGAAGATGAAAAAACATACAATCTAATTAAATTTAGAAAAACCAATCAAGGAACAAGCATCAACCTGAAACCTATTGTGAGAAAAGGAGACAGAGTGAGTCTTGGACAAGTATTGTCAGAGGGTTATGCTACACAAAATGGAGAACTAGCTTTAGGTAGAAACCTAAAAGTTGCGTTTATGCCATGGAAAGGGTACAACTTTGAGGATGCTATTGTAATTTCTGAAAAAGTGGTTCGTGACGATATTTTTACCTCTATTCACGTTGATGATTATTCATTGGAAGTTAGAGATACTAAATTAGGTAACGAAGAATTGACCAACGATATTCCGAACGTTTCTGAAGAAGCTACTAAAGATTTGGACGAAAATGGAATGATTAGAATAGGTGCCGAAGTGAAACCTGGCGACATTCTTATTGGTAAAATTACTCCAAAAGGAGAATCTGATCCTACTCCGGAAGAAAAATTGCTTCGTGCAATCTTCGGGGACAAAGCAGGTGACGTAAAAGATGCTTCATTAAAAGCTTCTCCTTCTTTACACGGTGTGGTTTTAGATAAAAAATTGTTTGCAAGAGCAGTAAAAGACAAACGTAAACGTACACAAGATAAAGATGCTTTGGGTTCTTTGGAAATGGAATTCGAAACTAAATTTGTTGAATTAAAAGACAAATTAATTGAAAAACTTTTCTTAATTGTAAACGGAAAAACATCTCAAGGTGTGATGAATGATTTGGGTGAAGAAGTATTGCCAAAAGGTAAAAAGTACACTCAAAAAATGCTTTATGCTGTTGAAGATTTTGCTCACTTAAGCAAAGGTCAGTGGGTTGCCGATGATACAACGAATACTATGGTGAATGATTTAATTCATAACTATAAAATTAAGTTGAACGATTTACAAGGAGCATTGCGTAGAGAGAAATTCACTATAACTGTAGGGGATGAATTGCCTGCAGGAATATTGAAATTGGCCAAAGTATATGTTGCCAAAAAACGTAAACTGAAAGTTGGGGATAAAATGGCAGGACGTCACGGTAACAAAGGTATTGTTGCCCGTATCGTTCGTCATGAAGATATGCCTTTCCTTGAAGACGGAACACCAGTTGATATTGTGTTGAACCCACTTGGAGTACCTTCACGTATGAACATAGGTCAAATTTATGAAACGGTTTTAGGTTGGGCTGGAATGAACTTGGGTAGAAAATTTGCTACTCCAATTTTTGATGGTGCTTCTCTTGACGAAATAAATGCTTTGACTGATGAAGCTGAAGTGCCACGTTTCGGACATACTTATCTTTACGATGGAGGAACTGGAGAGCGTTTCGCACAAAAAGCAACAGTCGGAGTTATCTATATGTTGAAATTGGGTCACATGGTTGACGACAAAATGCACGCACGTTCAATAGGACCATACTCATTAATTACACAACAACCATTGGGAGGTAAAGCTCAATTTGGAGGTCAGCGTTTTGGAGAGATGGAGGTTTGGGCACTTGAAGCTTATGGAGCATCAAGTACACTTCGTGAAATATTGACCGTTAAGTCTGACGATGTAATTGGTAGAGCTAAAACTTACGAAGCAATCGTTAAGGGAGAATCTATGCCAGAACCAGGATTACCAGAATCATTCAATGTATTAATGCATGAATTGAAAGGTCTTGGACTTGACATTCGTTTAGAAGAATAAATTAAAATTTGTCACTGTAGAGACACGATTAATCGCGTCTCTACTTTGGCATTTATAAGAGTTTTTAGGATTTATACCCGTAATCCGTTCCGATTTTTTATATAAACTATATAATTAGCACTTCAAAATTTTGTTGAAGTTTAGAGAAGTAATCCGAGGTGACAGAGACGTAGCATTGCCGCGACTGTACAAAATCAATTTTTAATTGCAAATAAATCAATAGTAAAAACTATGATGAATACTAGAAATACCAATAAAGACAAGAATCCCGTAAAAAGATTCAACAAAATTTCGATAGGACTAGCTTCTCCTGAATCTATCTTGAAAGAATCAAGAGGTGAAGTGTTGAAGCCTGAAACTATCAACTATAGAACGCACAAACCAGAGCGTGACGGACTTTTCTGCGAAAGAATTTTTGGACCAGTAAAAGATTTTGAATGTGCTTGTGGTAAATATAAAAGAATTCGTTACAAAGGAATCATCTGTGACCGTTGTGGTGTTGAAGTTACCGAGAAAAAAGTACGTAGAGACAGAGTAGGACACATCAATCTTGTTGTGCCAATCGCCCATATCTGGTATTTCCGTTCTCTTCCAAATAAAATTGGATACATATTAGGTCTTCCGTCTAAGAAATTAGATATGATTATCTATTATGAAAGATACGTTGTAATCCAAGCAGGTATTGCAAAAACTCCGGAAGGAGAACCAGTGGAAAGATTGGACTTTTTGACAGAAGAAGAGTATTTGAATATTTTAGATACACTTCCTGCCGACAATCAATATTTAGATGATTTTGATCCAAATAAATTTGTTGCCAAAATGGGAGCAGAGTGTATTATGGATTTATTGGCTCGTATAGATTTAGATGCACTTTCTTATGAATTGCGTCACTCTGCGAACAATGAAACGTCTAAACAACGTAAAACAGAAGCGTTAAAAAGATTAATCGTAGTTGAATCTTTCCGTGAGTCTAACTTGAACCGTGAAAATCGTCCAGAGTGGATGATTATGAAAGTGGTTCCTGTTATTCCGCCAGAATTGCGTCCGCTTGTGCCACTTGATGGAGGTCGTTTTGCCACTTCAGATTTAAATGATTTATACCGTCGTGTAATCATCCGTAACAACCGTTTGAAAAGATTAATGGAGATTAAAGCTCCTGAAGTAATCTTGAGAAACGAAAAACGTATGTTGCAAGAATCAGTAGATTCACTTTTCGATAATACACGTAAAGCATCAGCTGTAAAAACAGAGTCAAACAGACCATTGAAATCACTTTCGGATTCCCTTAAAGGAAAACAAGGTCGTTTCCGTCAAAACTTACTAGGAAAACGTGTAGATTATTCTGCTCGTTCGGTAATTGTTGTAGGCCCTGAGTTGAAATTGTTCGAATGTGGTATCCCAAAAGATATGGCAGCTGAATTGTACAAACCTTTCGTTATCCGTAAATTGATAGAAAGAGGAATTGTAAAAACGGTTAAATCAGCCAAGAAAATAATAGACAAAAAAGAGCCAGTAGTTTGGGATATTCTTGAAAATGTTATCAAAGGTCACCCAATATTGCTGAATCGTGCTCCTACTTTGCACAGATTAGGTATTCAAGCATTCCAGCCAAAATTAATTGAAGGAAAAGCAATCCAATTGCACCCTTTAGTTTGTACTGCATTTAATGCGGATTTTGATGGGGATCAAATGGCAGTCCACTTGCCGTTAGGGCCAGAAGCTATTTTGGAAGCACAATTGTTAATGTTGGCTTCTCATAATATTTTGAATCCTGCCAATGGTGCGCCTATCACCGTACCTTCTCAAGACATGGTTTTGGGTCTTTATTATATGACCAAAGAGCGTTTGTCAACTCCAGAACACAAAATTTTAGGCGAAGGCTTAACGTTTTATTCTGCTGAAGAAGTAAATATTGCCTTGAACGAAGGTCGTTTAGAATTGAATGCTCGAGTAAAAATTCGTGCCAAAGATTTTAACGAAGCAGGTGAATTAGTTTATAAAATTATCCAAACAACAGCAGGTCGTGTATTGTTTAATGAAGTGGTTCCCGAAGCTGCGGGTTATATCAATGACGTATTGACCAAGAAAAACTTGAGAGACATTATCGGACACGTTTTAAGTGTGACAAATGTACCTACAACGGCCGCCTTCTTGGATAATATGAAAGATATGGGATACAAATTTGCCTTCAAAGGAGGATTGTCATTCTCATTGGGAGATATTAGAATCCCAGATGAAAAACCAAAATTAATTGCAGATGCCAGAGAACAAGTTGAAGGTATTTCTGCGAATTATAATATGGGTCTTATCACCAATAACGAACGTTACAACCAAGTTATTGACGTGTGGACTTCAACAAATGCTCAGCTTACTGAAACAGCAATGAAAAACATTAGAGAAGACCAACAAGGTTTCAACTCAGTGTATATGATGCTTGATTCTGGAGCAAGGGGTTCTAAAGAACAAATTCGTCAGTTAACTGGTATGCGTGGTTTGATGGCTAAGCCAAAAAAATCTACTGCTGGTGGTGGTGAAATTATTGAAAACCCGATTCTTTCTAACTTTAAGGAAGGTCTTTCAATTTTGGAGTACTTTATCTCTACTCACGGTGCTCGTAAAGGTCTTGCCGATACGGCTTTGAAAACGGCCGATGCGGGTTACTTGACAAGAAGATTGCATGACGTTTCTCAAGATGTAATTGTGAATACGGTAGATTGTGGTACTTTAAGAGGTGTTGAAGTTTCGGCATTGAAAAAGAACGAGGAAATCGTGGAAACTTTAGGAGAAAGAATTTTGGGACGTGTGGCATTGCAAGATGTTATCAATCCTTTGACAAACGAGCTTATCATAGGAGCAGGTGAACAAATTACCGAGTTTTACACAAAATTAATCGAGGCTTCTCCAATTGAAAAATTAGAGGTTCGTTCTCCATTGACTTGTGAAGCTACAAAAGGTATTTGTGCTAAATGTTACGGTAGAAACTTGGCAACAGGAAAAATGACCCAAAAAGGAGAAGCAGTGGGCGTAATTGCCGCTCAATCTATTGGGGAACCTGGAACACAGCTTACCTTGCGTACATTCCACGTAGGTGGGGTTGCAGGAGGTATTTCTGAAGAATCAAGTATCGTTACAAGATTTGCAGGTAAAATCGAAATCGAAGATTTAAAAACGGTTAAAGGCGAAGACAACGAAGGAAATGCAGTTGATATTGTAGTTTCTCGTTCAACTGAGTTGAAATTAGTCGACGAAAAAACAGGTATTTTATTGAGCACAAACAATATTCCTTACGGTTCAAGCATCTTCGTTAAAGATGGTGCATCAGTAACTAAAGGAACAACAATTTGTAAATGGGATCCTTATAATGGGGTTATTGTTTCGGAATTCACGGGTAAAATTGCTTACGAAGATTTAGAGCAAGGTCAATCATACATGGTTGAAATTGATGAGCAAACAGGATTCCAGGAAAAAGTAATTTCTGAATCTAGATCTAAAAAATTAATCCCTACTTTATTGGTTTACGGTAAAGATGGTGAATTGATTCGTTCCTATAACTTACCGGTTGGAGCCCACTTGATGGTTGAAAATGGTGAGAAAATTAAAGCAGGTAAAGTATTGGTTAAAATTCCACGTCGTTCTTCTAAATCAGGGGATATCACAGGAGGTTTACCAAGAATTACTGAGTTGCTTGAAGCTCGTAACCCTTCGAACCCAGCAGTAGTTTCTGAAATCGACGGTGTTGTTTCTTTTGGAAAAATCAAAAGAGGAAACCGTGAGATTGTTATCGAATCTAAATTTGGAGAGGTTAAAAAATACTTGGTGAAACTTTCTAGCCAAATTTTAGTACAAGAAAATGACTTTGTAAGAGCTGGTGTTCCATTATCTGATGGCGCAATCACTCCGGAAGATATTTTAAGAATTCAAGGTCCAGCCGCTGTTCAACAGTATTTGGTAAACGAAATTCAGGAAGTATACCGTTTGCAAGGGGTAAAAATAAACGACAAACACTTTGAAGTAGTAATACGTCAAATGATGCGTAAAGTAAGAGTACAAGATCCTGGAGATACTTTATTCTTAGAGGAACAATTGATCCATACCAAAGATTTTATCGTTGAAAACGATAAATTATACGGAATGAAAGTAGTTGAAGATGCCGGAGATTCCAGCACTTTGAAACCAGGTCAAATTATTTCTCCTCGTGAATTGCGTGATGAAAATTCACTATTGAAACGTACCGATAAAAATCTTGTTGTGGCTCGTGATGTTATCACTGCAACTGCAACTCCAGTTTTGCAAGGTATCACGAGAGCTTCGCTTCAAACGAAATCGTTCATCTCGGCTGCATCATTCCAGGAAACTACTAAAGTATTGAATGAAGCTGCTGTTGCAGGTAAAATCGATTACTTAGAAGGATTGAAAGAAAATGTAATTGTAGGTCATAGAATTCCTGCTGGAACTGGTATGAGAGAATATGACAATACTATTGTAGGTTCTAATGAAGATTACAATGAAATGATGGCAAACAAAGAGGAATATATTTATTAAGATATGAGTAATTCTAAACAACAAGAACAAATCAACATTGAGTTGGATGAAAAAACAGCCGAAGGAATTTATTCCAACTTGGCAATAATAAATCATTCTTCTTCTGAATTTGTATTGGATTTTGTAAGTATCATGCCTGGTATTCCTAAAGCCAAAGTGAAATCAAGAATTGTCTTGACTCCACAACACGCTAAAAGATTATTGAAAGCCATTGGAGAGAATATTCATCGTTTTGAACTTGCCCACGGCGAAATAAAAGACGTGGAACAACCTTCCATACCGCTTAATTTTGGTCCGCCGGGACAAGCATAATTGTATTAAAAGGCTCCAGAAATGGAGCCTTTTCTTTTTTTGTATTATAGAGAATTTTAAAAAATATACTGTTTTGTTGGGGTTTCAATGCTGCTTTTTTTGTGTTTTAACGAGTTTTGATGTGCTTCATCGAAAATATTTTTTAGTAGAAAAGGTTTCGTCTAGTTTTGACCCCAGATAAGAGACCTATTCTCCTATTACTAAGAAAAAAACGAAGATGAATAATTTTTCCAAAAAAGACGGTAACAAAAAAAGCAATATCATTTTTATGATCTTGGTTTTTGTTTTACTTTCAAACGTTGCTGTTTTTGGTCAAACAACAATAAATGACAACTCCGTTTTAAACAATACAATCGAAAATAACACAGCTGAAAACAACATTGGTAAAGAAGAGGCTACAACAACTTCTTCTAATATGAATTTTGTACTTTGGTTTATGGGTTCAAAACAAGATCCTAATGTAAAAATTTCACCTGCAGGCGAAAACACAAGAAGACAATTTATATCTTCTGGATTAGCTCCCAACCGTTTGTTGATTAAAGCCTTTTTGAAAAAAGCGGTTAACTTCGAGAGTGGAGTAGCTTAAGTTGTTATTGAAATTAATACCCTGTACTTTTATACAAAAAAAACTTCTGCCTTGCAGGAGTTTTTTTGGTTTTAAGGAATGTTAAAATTATTCAAATTCCGATGTGAAAAACAACTTCACATTCGGAAATTTATTTTGTGTCATTTGTATCGTGAAATCCGAATCGGCAAGGAAAACCAATTGTCCGTATTTGTCATGTGCCAGAAATTTTTGTTTGATTCTTTTAAATTCCTTGAATTCCTCACTTTTTGGGTCATTGGGTTTTACCCAACACGCCTTGTGAACGGGGAAATTTTCATAAGTACATTTGGCACCATATTCGTGTTCCAATCGGTATTGAATCACTTCATATTGAAGTGCTCCCACGGTTCCAATGATTTTTCTATTATTCATTTCGAGCGTAAATAATTGCGCCACACCTTCGTCCATCAACTGGTCAATTCCCTTGTCGAGCTGCTTGGCTTTCATCGGATCGGCATTATTGATGTATCTGAAATGCTCTGGAGAGAAACTCGGAATTCCTTTAAAACTCATCACTTCGCCTTCTGTCAGGGTGTCGCCAATCTTGAAATTCCCTGTATCGTGCAATCCTACAATATCACCGGGATAAGAAATATCGACGATTTCTTTTTTCTCGGCAAAAAAGGCATTTGGACTCGAGAATTTTAAATTCTTTTTCTGGCGAACGTGGTAATAGGGTTTGTTTCTTTCGAAAGTACCAGAAACAATTTTGATGAAGGCCAAACGATCACGGTGTTTCGGATCCATATTAGCGTGGATTTTAAAGACAAATCCTGTCATTTTTTCCTCTTTTGGGTCAACCAATCTCGTTTCTGACTCTTTTGGTCTTGGCGACGGTGCAATTTCGACAAAACAATCCAAGAGTTCGCGAACCCCAAAATTATTCAATGCCGAACCAAAAAACACGGGTTGCAGTTTTCCGTCCAGATAATCCTGACGGTCAAATTTTGGATAGACTTCATCTATCAATTCTAATTCTTCTCGTAGTTTATAAGCTGGTTTTTCTCCGATGATTTTCTCTAATTCTGGATTTTTCACATCCGAAAAGGCAATGGTTTCTTCTATGTTCTTTCGGCTGTCACCACTAAACAAGTTGATGTTTTCTTCCCACAAATTGTAGATTCCCTGGAAATCATACCCCATTCCGATGGGGAAACTCAAAGGGGTAACTGTTAAACCTAGTTTTTGTTCCACTTCGTCCATCAAGTCAAAAGCATCTTTTCCTTCACGGTCCAGTTTGTTGATAAAAACAATTATAGGAATTTTACGCATTCGGCAAACGGCGACTAATTTCTCTGTTTGTTCCTCGACCCCTTTGGCAACATCAATCACGACAATTACGCTGTCAACTGCAGTTAGTGTTCTAAAAGTGTCCTCTGCAAAATCCTTGTGCCCTGGAGTATCGAGAATATTTATTTTCTTGTCTTTGTAGTTAAATGCCAGAACCGAGGTTGAAACGGAGATACCTCTCTGGCGTTCAATCTCCATAAAGTCACTCGTGGCTCCTTTTTTGATTTTGTTGTTTTTTACCGCACCCGCTTCCTGGATAGCGCCACCAAAAAGAAGTAGTTTTTCGGTCAGTGTTGTTTTACCTGCATCGGGATGCGAGATTATCCCAAAAGTTCTTCGTCGCTGTATTTCTTCTAAAAAGCCCATATTTGTATCAATAGGCTGCAAAAGTACTATTTATAAATGCCAATTAAAAAAAATTGTAGTGTCTATGTTAGGGTTTCAGTTTCTACGTTAAAATTTATACCACTAGTGATTATAGGTTCCCGGAATGAATTGTTGAAAAATTGTTATTCCGACGAAGGAGGAATCCTTATTTTGATTTGCCTCTCCAATTTTATAACGAGCAACAAACTGAGATTTCTCCTTCGTCGGAATGACAAATGAAGGTTTATTAACCTCTTTAATGATGTGTCTCTACATCCCAAAAGGATAAGTTTCTGGAATTTGATGACCGTCTGGCACAATATGAATTGGATGCAAAGCAGTAGTTTCGTCAATAAAAATGAAGGCGTCGTACCTTTTGGGTAAAATGCTGGGAACGTAATTTCCAAATCGTTCGTGTTCCGGATTGTAAACCACTCCAATCGCACGATGTCCTATGGGTTTTGAAACAGATTTTTCTTCTTTTATTTTGTTCATCAGCAATAACCTATTTTCTCCATTGCAGGCATAATGAAAATCGTTTTCCCAACTTCCCTCGACTGCATTGGGAATGCGTATTTTTCGCACCGCATCGCCCCAACTTCTTGCCGCAATGACACTGCCTTTGTAAGAACCAAAACCTACTGCCACAACGCCGTCGTCAGAAAACTGTTCCCTCAACAATTGACCTACATTGACCATTCCTTCTGATGCCATATCTGTGGCACGGGCATCTCCAATGTGTGTGTTATGTTCCCAAATAACCGTTTTGGCTTCTTTTCCGTGATATAGCATTAGTCGTTCTAAAGTGGAAACCATATGCTCGTCACGAATGTTCCATGAAGCAGCTCCTCTTTTTATCATAGCGCGATAATACTTTTCAGCATTCCGTGCCACGAAAGCATTCTGTTCTGTACTCATAACATTTTCTGGGTCGGAGTTGTAGTTTTCTGCTTTGCTTCTAATTTCGGTCAGCATATGGAGCACGTCTTTTTCGCACAATTCAGGGACGAATGCTGCAGCTCTAGCATAGGTTTGACCTTCATCGTTGCCGTAAGGCTCAAAACATTCCATCACCTTTTTGGCAGCCTTAAGTGCCACGGGGTCATTTTTTTCCAAATAATCAATGATGGATTGCATCGATTCCCTAAAACTGTAAACATCCAAGCCGTAAAACCCCACCTTTTTATTGGCAGATAGATTTTCGTTGTAAATCTTTAGCCAATCGATAAATGCGGCTATTTCCCAATTGGCCCACATCCAGGTTGGCCATCTGTTGAATCCATTTAGAACGCTATAAATGTCTTTTCCTGAATTCAGGTAACCTTTGGCAAAACGATTCAGGCGATAGCAATCTGGCCAATCTCCTTCGACACTCACAAACGAAAACCCTTTTTCCTTAATCAACCGTTGCGTAATTTTGGCTCTCCAAGTATAATATTCGTGCGTTCCGTGTGAGGCTTCTCCAAGCAGTACGTACTTGGCATCGCCAATATAATCCATTAAAGGATCTAAATCTTCCGTGTTTTCTAAAGGAGATGAAGTACGGCTCAATAATTCCACAATTTTGTTGGACGTGGTAGAAAGAGTCGGGTTGGCTGTTGTTCTCATCGTGTTTTTCAATTTTTATGAATTATTCAGTGAATAGTCTAAAGAATCAATCAGAAATACTTTTAGTTAGAATTGAATTTATATAGATGAAAAAGGGGATATAAAATTACGCTATATATTTGATAATGAGGTTGTTTTGTAAATAATTTTTTTACAATACAATGGCTTTAAACGATTAATTTCAAAAAGTGTATTGAAATGGGAATAATCATATTTTTATGTTTGTTTTTTGATAATTTAGAAAAAAATAGGGTTTGAATCATCAAAATCATTTTTAAAACAGTCTAGGTCATTTATATTTAAAATATTATAACGTTTTCGTTAATAACATTCGGTATGTTTAATAAATCATTTATAATAGAAATAATATCTTTGTAACTTAATAAATTATATTTCAACATTTAAAACAATAAAAATGAGTATTATTATCAAAATTCACGCAAGACAAATTTTCGATTCAAGAGGAAATCCTACTGTAGAAGTAGACGTAGTTACCGAAAACGGTGTTTTGGGTAGAGCAGCAGTTCCATCAGGGGCATCAACAGGTAAATTCGAAGCAGTTGAATTGCGCGATGGAGGGAAGAACTTTCTTGGAAGAGGTGTTTTAAAAGCGGTTGAAAATGTAAATACTAAAATTGCTGAAGAGTTATTGGGAATATCTGTTTTCGAACAAAACCTGATTGATCAAACAATGATTGAGTTAGATGGTACACATAATAAATCAGTATTGGGTGCCAATGCCATTCTTGGTGTTTCTCTTGCCGTTGCAAAAGCAGCTGCAAACGAATTAGGATTGCCTTTATACAGATACATTGGTGGAGTTTCAGCAAATACATTGCCGGTTCCAATGATGAACATCATCAACGGAGGTTCACATTCTGATGCGCCAATCGCATTTCAGGAATTTATGATCTTCCCTGTAAAAGCAACTTCATTTACACATTCTTTGCAAATGGGTACTGAGATTTTTCACAATCTTAAAAAAGTTTTACACGATAGAGGTTTGAGTACTGCAGTTGGTGACGAGGGTGGATTTGCGCCAAACTTGGCTGGAGGAACTGAGGATGCTTTAGATACTATTAAATTAGCTGTTGAAAAAGCAGGTTATAAATTCGGTGATGAAGTTATGGTTGCTTTAGACTGTGCTTCTTCTGAGTTTTATGTAGACGGAAAATACGATTATTCTAAATTTGAAGGTCCAACAGGAAAAATTAGAACATCTGCAGAACAAGTGGAATACTTGGCTGAACTTGCAGCTAAATATCCAATCATCTCTATTGAAGACGGTATGGACGAAAACGACTGGGACGGATGGAAATTGCTTACCGAAAAAATTGGAGACAAAGTGCAATTAGTAGGTGACGATTTATTCGTAACCAATGTAGAGCGTTTGTCAACTGGAATTGAAAAAGGAATTGCCAATTCAATTTTAGTAAAAGTAAACCAAATTGGAACATTGACCGAAACTATTTCTGCCGTAAATATGGCAAAAAACGCAGGATATACTTCTGTAATGTCTCACCGTTCAGGAGAAACTGAAGATAATACTATTGCGGACTTAGCGGTAGCCTTAAATTGCGGACAAATTAAAACAGGTTCGGCTTCACGTTCTGATCGTATGGCTAAATACAATCAATTGCTTAGAATTGAGGAAGAATTAGGAAATACTGCCTATTTTCCCGGTGTAAAAGCTTTTAAAGTAAAATAATTATCTAGCATAATTCTATATTAAGCCATTTGTATTTTCAAATGGCTTTTTTTATTTAAATTTAACAATATCATTGTTGTTTTCCCTTTTTAATTAATATGAAATTACCTAATTTTGGGAAAATATTATTTTAAAAGTTTAATTTCCAAATATAATATGTCAAAAATAGCAACATTAGAAATTGATGGCAAAAAATACGAGTTTCCAATACTAGTTGGAAGCGAAAATGAAGTAGCAATCGACATCAATAAATTGCGTGATTTGTCAGGGGCAATCACGATGGATCCAGGATTTAAAAATTCGGGTGCCTGTACAAGTGCAATCACTTTTTTGGATGGTGAAGATGGTATTCTGAGATACAGAGGTTACTCAATCGAGGAATTGGCAGATAATGCTACTTTTCTCGAAGTGACCTACTTGTTGATTTTCGGGGAATTACCCACTACCAATCAGTTGGAACAATTTGAAAATGATATTAGAAAGCATTCTTTGGTCAACGAAGAAATGAAGAATATCATAGATGGTTTTCCAAAAACGGCGCACCCAATGGGAGTTTTGGCTTCTTTGACAAGTGCTTTAACGGCTTTTAATCCAAAAGCCGTAAACCCAGATAATAAAAAAGAATTGTATGAGGCGGTATGCAAAACCATAGCCAAATTCCTTGTTATTGCTACTTGGACGTATAGAAAAAGTATGGGATATCCTTTGAATTATTACGATAATACCAAGGGTTATGTTGAAAACTTTATGCATTTAATGTTCGAATTACCTACAGGGCCATACAAAGCAAATCCTGTAATAATTGACGCTTTGGACAAATTGTTTATCCTTCATGCTGATCACGAACAAAATTGTTCTACATCGACAGTACGAATGGTCGGTTCTTCACATGCAGGATTATTTGCTTCTATTTCCGCAGGAGTTTCTGCACTTTGGGGTCCATTACATGGCGGAGCCAATCAGGCAGTTCTTGAAATGCTTGAAGAAATTCACGCCAATGGAGGCGACACTGAAAAATATTTGGCAAAAGCCAAAGACAAAAACGATCCGTTCAGGTTGATGGGTTTTGGTCACAGAGTGTATAAAAACTTTGATCCAAGAGCTAAAATCATTAAGAAAGCAGCTGATGAGGTTTTAAAAACGCTTGGAGTTGAAGATCCTATTTTGGATATTGCCAAAAAACTGGAAGCAGCAGCCCTTGAAGATGAATATTTTGTGTCAAAAAAATTATATCCAAATGTTGATTTCTATTCAGGTATTATATACCGAGCATTGGGAATTCCTACTGATATGTTTACCGTGATGTTTGCCATAGGCAGGTTACCGGGATGGATTGCGCAATGGAAAGAAATGCGTGAAAACAAAGAACCTATTGGTCGTCCTCGACAAATATATACAGGATATCCTTTACGGGATTTCAAGGCGTTGGAAAAACGATAAAATTAGATTCAAAGAGCTTCACATTATGTGGAGCTTTTTTTATCTTTGGCAAAAACAGAACAATATATGTTGGAATTAAACATCAATAATGAAACTTCAAGATTGAAGGCTGTAGTTCTTGGATTGGCCAATAGTAATGGGCCAACGCCAACAATAGAAGAAGCATACGACCCTAAATCATTAGAGCACATATTGGCTGGAACTTATCCGGAAGAGCCTGATATGATAGCTGAAATGGAAGCGTTCCTTCAAGTGCTTAAGAAATATGATGTGACTGTTTTTCGTCCAAATGAGATTCAAAATTACAACCAGATTTTTACTAGAGATATTGGTTTTGTGATTGGAGATGTTTTTGTTAAATCAAATATTCTACCAGATAGAGAACGAGAATTAGACGCCATTCAATATATAATTGACCAAATTAACCCCAAAAAAGTGGTTCGCCCTCCCGAAGAAGTGCATATAGAAGGGGGTGATGTGATGCTATGGAATGAGTATGTTTTTATAGGGACTTATAAAGGAAGTGATTACAAGGATTATATCACGGCAAGAACAAACAAAGAAGGAGTTCAATATATTAAAGATTTATTTCCAAACAAGATTATCAAGGAATTCGACTTGGTAAAATCAAAAATCGAAGCACGGGACAATGCTTTGCATTTGGATTGTTGTTTTCAGACTGTTGGTCAAAATAAGGGCATCATCTATAAAAGAGGATTTCGTGAAGAAGCAGATTATGTGTTTCTCGTAAATCTTTTTGGAAAAGAAAACTTGTTTCACATTACTAGAAAAGAAATGTATCATATGAATTCCAATGTTTTTTCTATTGATACCAATGTCGTGGTTTCTGAAAAAAAATTCACCCGTCTCAATGATTGGTTACGATCCAATGGTTTTATAGTAGAAGAAGTTCCCTATGCAGAAATTGCCAAACAAGAGGGATTATTGCGATGCTCCACTTTGCCTTTGATTAGAGATTAATTTTTTATAGTAGAGATGCACTGCAGTGCATCACTACAGTGCATCTCTACGTAAAAATATAAAAACAAAAAAAAATGAACCAAACAACAAATTCCATCCTGATGATTCGTCCAGTGGCGTTCCGGATGAACGAACAAACAGCCGTAAACAATTATTATCAAAAAGTACTCGACAATGTATTGCCCTCAACAGTGAATGCAAAGGCACAAGAAGAGTTTGATGGCTTGGTTAAAAAACTGCGTGGCGTTGGTGTGAATGTCATTGTTGTTGACGATACCTTGAATCCAGACACGCCAGACAGTATATTTCCGAATAACTGGATTTCATTCCACGAAAATGGCGACGTGGTTTTGTATCCTATGTTTGCCGAAAACCGTCGTGAAGAACGTCGCGAAGATATTCTGGATATTCTGGAAGACAATAGTTTTGTCATCAACGAAATTATGGATTATACTTCGGCCGAAGAAGACGGCTTTTATCTCGAAGGCACCGGAAGCCTAGTTTTGGATAGGCAAAATAGTAAAGCTTATTGTGCTTTGTCCCCTCGTGCTGACGAGGAATTATTTATAGAATTCTGCGAAGATTTCGAGTTTTCTCCCATTCTTTTCGAAGCGTTTCAAACGGTAAATGGAGAACGAAAATTAATTTATCATACGAACGTGATGATGTGTATTGGTGATACTTTTGCCGTGATTTGTGCAGATAGTATCGACGACAAGAAAGAACGAAAAATGGTATTGGATAGTTTGAGGGGCGATGATAAAGATGTTATTTTGATTACCGAAGCCCAAGTCAATAACTTTGCAGGAAATATGCTCGAAGTTATGGGGACGGATGACAGAAGGTATTTGGTAATGAGCGCATCGGCGCATCAAAGTCTAACCAAAAAACAGATTGCCCAGCTTGAAGAGCACGTGACTATTTTGAGTTCTAATCTGGATACAATCGAAGCCTGTGGAGGGGGAAGCGCCCGATGTATGATGGCGGAAATTTTCTTGCCAAGAGAGGAATAACAACCCATTCATTTTTTGTACTTTTGTCCAATGAAAAACAAGAAAACATTGGTTCTCGGCGCTAGCACGAAACCAGATCGATATGCATACAAAGCCATTACAATGTTGGTGGATAAAGGACATTCTGTTTTGGCTATTGGTCAAAATGCGGGTGAAGTGGCAGGAACAAAAATCCAGACTAAGGCTATTCCTTTAAAAAACATCGATACCATAACCTTATACTTGAATCCGGCACGTCAGCGTGATTACTATAATTACATCGTCGAATCAAAACCAAAACGCGTGATTTTTAATCCGGGGACAGAGAATCCAGAGTTCTACCAATTATTACAATTGAATAATATAGAAGTTGAAATAGCTTGTACATTGGTGTTGTTGACTACGAACCAATATTAATTCTTAAGGCTTCCAGTCTCCAAAAGGTTGGAAGCCATAAACTAAAACCTCGTTTCCTCCACGGCAGGTTTGCTAATTACGTAAAGCCCCATAAAAGTAATCAGGGTGTTGACAATAATCAATTCGTTGTCAAAAACATATCCAAAAAACAGGGTGGACGAATTCTCGCTAATAAACAAAGTGAGGATTGGCGAAAGCAAACAGATAAAAGGCACCCATTTGTCCTTTACGGTTTTCGACTTTACAAACAATCCAAAAGTATACAATCCCAAAAGTGGTCCATACGTGTAAGAAGCAACTTTGAAAATCATTCCCACAACCGAGCTGTCGTTGATGGAATTAAAAATGAGGATGACTAAAAACATCAAAAAAGAAAAACTAAGATGCACTATATGTCTAGTTCGCACGATGTTGGGTTTGTTTTGATTTTCGGTTTTGTCCATCCCAATAAAATCAACGCAGAAAGAGGTTGTTAAGGCGGTTAGGGCAGAATCTGTGGTGGCAAAAGTAGCTGCCGTCAATCCCAGCAAAAAAACTACCGAAGGCACAATGCTCAAATGATGAAAGGCAATTTCGGGAAATAACAAATCGGTTCTAGGTTTTCCCGTGATCAAATCGGTTGGGACGCTGATGCCATTTTGATTGGCATAAATATAAAGCAGAGCGCCAACACTTAGAAAGAAGATATTGATAAGCACGAATATTCCGGTAAAAGTGAACATATTTTTCTGGGATTCGCCAATTGTGGCACAACTCAGGTTTTTTTGCATCAGGTCTTGATCCAAACCTACCATAGCTATGGTGACGAAAATTCCGCCAAGGATTTGTTTCACGAAATGAAACTTGCTGGTGACAAAATCATCAAAGAAAAAAACCTTGGAATAATTGCTGTTTTTTACCTCTTCAAAGGCACCAATGATGCTCAAATTCAAACTGGAACAAATAAAATAGATGGTAAGAAATACAGAGGTAACCAGGAAAAAAGTTTGCAGGGCATCAGTAATAATGATGGTTTTTAGACCGCTTTTGTAGGTGTAAGAAAAAATCAGCAGTAGCGAAAAAAAGACCGTCAAGGCGAACGGAACGCCATAATAATCAAAGACAAATCGTTGCAAAACAATTACCACGAGGTACAGTCTAAAGGAAGATCCTATGGTTCTGCTGGCCAGAAATATGGCTGCCGCTGTTTTATAAGAGTAGTATCCTAATCTTTTTTCGATATAACCATAAATTGATGTCAGGTTCATTCGATAATATAAAGGTAACAATACCGTTGCCACGATAATAAACCCAATGGCGTTCCCTAACACAAACTGGAAATATTTGAACTGTTCGCCACTAGGAGCGCCTACTTCGCCTGGAACCGAGATGAAAGTAACTCCTGATAGCGCCGTGCCAATCATCCCGAAGGCCACGAGATACCATTTTGAGTTTTTGTTGGCCTTAAAAAAAGCATCGTTACCACTATTGTTTTTGCTGGTACGATGCGAAATAAAAAACAACATTCCGAAATAAACGGTAATAAGCAATAAGATGGTAAATGGTGTCATTGATGGTTTCTTTTTATTGGAAGCCAAAGTACAAAAAAAATTAGAAAATGAATTTTTTTTCGATTGTTGGTTACTTATTGGAGGTTTTCTCGCAAAGCCAAAAAGTTTCCGTTTATCTTTTATGGACTGTCGGCTATTAGTGTCATTGCGAGATTCGATAGTTATCAGGATGAATCAAAACTGTTGTTGGGTATCTGTCTTCTGCTCTTGATATTGCCACTTATCCTCGAGTCATCAGGACGGTTATCGGCTCACTTAAATCTATTTTTAACGCTTCTAAATTAAATTTAACATAAAATATGTTATAATTATTGCCTAAATTTGGGAGTAATCGGGAAATTTTAATTGCAGAAATAGTAAAGCTTCCTTAAACCTGTTTAGAGACGCACCTTTTTTTGATAAGGATATAGAATTAAAAGGATTAGTTGACCCGAGTATTTTTATTAAAACCTACTATTATGAAAAAGCAATACCTTAATTTATTTTTCAGCGCTGTTTTAGTAATTTCTTTCACTAATAATTCGACCGCCAAAACTTCCAAACTGCCCTTGTTTACAAGACTAAGTGGTATTGAAAATAATGCTTGCGGTTTTATGACAACTGACCGGGTTGTCACAAGTGCTGATGGCACAATCTTGGCTACCGTACCTGAGCCAACTATAACAGAGACTACTCCTGGATCCACCTGCGGAACCGGGACTGTTACTCTAGGGGCAACAGCCTCAGCAGGAACAGTTAACTGGTATGATTCCGCGACTGGTGGGACGTTGTTAGGAACGGGAGCCACCTATACCACTCCAAGTATTTCTACCACCACCACTTATTATGTCGATGCGACCGACGGCGGGGTCACTACGGCATCTAGAACCGCAATAGTTGCGACAGTTGAGACACCCATTACTTACTATGAAGATACGGATGCCGATGGATATGGAAAATTCATTCCTTTTCAATCGTGTACCTTACCTCTGGGTTATGTAACTGTTTCAGGAGATTGTAATGACAATTTGGCTTCAATTCACCCCGGGGCAACCGAATTGTGTGACGGAATTGATAATGACTGTGATACTGTTGTGGACGAAGGGGTAAAAACAACGTGGTATCGTGATCTAGATGGAGATGGTTATGGGAATCCTTCAATCACCCAACAATCTTGTGCGCAACCAGTAGGTTATGTGGCTGTATCCGGGGATTGCAATGATGCTACGGCATCGATTCACCCTGGGGCAACAGAGGTTTGTGATGGAATTGATAACGATTGTGATGCCCTTGTAGATGAGGATGTAATAGCGCCGGCCAATCCTAAACAAATGGGTGTATGTGCTGGAAGTAAAAGAGTCTGTATCGGTGGAATATGGGTTGATGACTATTCTTCAATTCCAAGTTATGAAGCAGTTGAGGTTACTTGCGATGGACTCGACAACGATTGTGATGGTGTCGTAGATGAAGGATTTGCCGACACGGATGGAGATGCGATAAAAGACTGTATGGATACCGATGACGATGGCGATGGTGTTTTGGACGTCAGCGATAACTGCCCCTTGAATTTTAATCCAACTCAAGCAAATTATGACGGGGATGCCTTGGGCGATGCCTGCGACCCTGATGACGACAATGATGGTGTGCTCGATGGCAGCGATTGTGCTCCTTTTGATTTCAACAAATGGCAAAGTGCGTTACTTTATACAGATGCCGATAATGATGGCTATAATGGTAGTACTGCGACTGTTTGTTATGGGGCAATAATACCCTTGGGCTACAAAGCCACAACATCAGGAAGTGATTGCGATGATACTAATGCTACCGTCTATCTAGGCGCTACAGAAATATGTGACGGCAGAGATAATGATTGTGATGGAGTTATTGATGAAGGATTTGCAGACACAGATGGGGATGCGATAAAAGACTGTATGGATACCGATGACGATGGCGATGGGGCTTTGGACGTCAGCGATAACTGCCCTTTGAATTATAATCCAACTCAGGCAAACAATGACGGGGATGCCTTGGGAGATGTTTGCGATCCTGATGATGACAATGATGGGGTTATGGATGGTGTCGACAACTGTCCGATGTATCCCAATGCAGACCAATTGGACACCGACCTAGATGGCATTGGAAACGTGTGTGATTCCGACAAAGATGGTGATGGGGTTTTGAATGGCTCCGACAACTGTCCATTATTTCCAAATGCTGACCAATTAGATACCGATTTTGACGGACTA
>Ga0066420_1000096_pt1 | contig 24976 bp, 29 predicted proteins | sample LakWasMet28_LOW6_2_FD_59547 | JGI IMG/M metagenome (GOLD analysis project Ga0066420, IMG submission 59547) | Freshwater sediment methanotrophic microbial communities from Lake Washington under simulated oxygen tension - Sediment Metagenome 28_LOW6 | ecosystem: Environmental > Aquatic >... | reverse complement strand
AATCGTCCACGATCAGGACCTTGATTTTGCGTGAGAAGCCCATGTTCAGGAGGCGGGGGCCCGCCGGTAGGTGGCCGGCCGCACCATCTGCAGTGAATGTTTGATTCCCGTCAGGCTTTCTGAGTGGCCGACCAACAGATAACCTCCCGGAATCAGGCGCTTGGTGAGCCGTTCCACGAGCTCCTGCTGGGTCTTGCGGTCGAAATAGATCATCACATTGCGACAGAAAATGACGTGGAAGGGGTCAGTCTGGTCGGGATCGGTTTCGAGCAGGTTGAGTTGTTGGAAGGTGAGATGCTGATGGAATTCTCGACGGACCCGGTACTTTCCTTCCTGCGGGCCGATCCCTTGTTGGAAATATTTCTTGATCGTCTCGGCGGGGAGGCGGGCGACCACCTCGTGGCTGTAGATGCCTTCGTCAGCCTGTTGCAAGATGCGGTGGGAGATGTCGGTGCACTGGATGTGCCAGCCCCAATCGGCGGAAAGGTTCTGATGCAGCGTGATGGCGAGGGAGTAGGGCTCCTCACCAGAGGCACAGGCTGCGCTCCAGGCGAGGAAGCGCGGCCAGCGTTCGGCCTTCCGGCGCTGTTGCATCTCAGGAACGATCTGGTCGCGCACGAAGTCAAAATGCGCCTGCTCGCGGAAAAAGAATGTGTGGTTGGTTGAGATGGCATCAATCAGGTGGGAGAGTTCCTCCCCAGCCTGAGGCGATTTCAGGAGACTGCAGTAGGCCGTCACCGAATTCAGATTGGTGGCCCGGAGACGCTTGCCCAAGCGAGCCATGACCATCTCACGCTTGTCCACATCGAGACAGATGCGGCTGCGTTGATAGACCAGGTCACGGATAAAATCGAACTCACTTTCCCTCATATGGTTTCGGCGTTACTCTCTATCGGCTTTATCCGGCGTATATTTAGGCCGGCAGATAAGAATCGCTCCGCCTCCCGGTTTCGCCCGGCAATAATTGCCCGATAGTCCGGATGCTCCCGGTGGGTGAGTCGGGTGTGACGCTCCAGAAACTTTTATCCCCATGGAAACCAGTGGGTAGCGATCCCGCCCCATTCACTGGCACGCCGCATGATATAGAACCGGCATGATCGACCCCATCTTCCAATCCGGCAATTACCAGTTGGCGCGGACTCTCTTGGATGCGGCCGCTCTCCGCCAGGAAGCGATCGCGTCCAATATCGCGAATGCGGAAACCCCCGGTTATCGTCGGCTGGACATCGCGCCAGACTTTGCGGCCCAGCTCAAATCCCGCTGTCTCGCCGGTGAAATGACCGGTGGCGCCAACCCGTTGCAGCCGACGCTGGCTCAAGATCCGAACGCCCGCAGCATCCGGCCCGATGGCAACTCGGTGGAGATCGAGAAGGAGCTGCTCGCGATGAACAAGAATGCCGTCGAGTACCAGTTTCTCACCGAAGTCGTCTCAGGTAACATCAAACAGCTGAAAATGGCCATCACCGGCCGGGTCAGCTGATCACCGCCATGAATCTAATCTCCGGCGTTGATATCACCTCGGGCGCACTGACCGCCCAGAAGATCCGTCTCGACATCGTTGCGCAGAACATCGCCAACGCGCAAACCACGCGCACGCCCGAGGGCGGTCCCTACCAGCGCAAGATCATTTCCTTCGAAAACGAGCTGGTGAAACGCGCCGGAGGCGCCTCGCTGGAGACGGTGACCGTCTCCGGTATCACCAATGACAAGGCCCCCGGCCAAGCGGTCTATAACCCGCAGCATCCCGACGCCGGTCCGGACGGCACGGTCATGATGCCCAACGTGAATCTCGCCTTCGAAATGGTGGACCTGATCACCGCATCCCGCGCCTACGAGGCCAACCTGTCCGTCGTGAAGAACGCCCGGTCGCTCGCCATGAAGGCGCTGGAGATCGGCAAGTAATCCACGCCTGAACCCGACGTCCCATGTCCATCATCGGCTCCATTCCTCCCTCGGCCTTCAACAATCTGTCGATCAACCCGCTCGAGGCCGCGCAGAAAACCAAGATGGCGGCGCCCATGCCGGACGGCGTTCGTCTGGCCCAGCCCACCGAGAGCTTCGGTACGATGCTCGAAGGCCTGGTGTCCAACGTCTCGGACAAGCAGGCCCAGGCCAAGGCCGTCACCCAGCAGGTGCTGCTGGGCGAGAACGACCAGCTTCACCAGAGCGTCATCGCCATGCAGGAGGCCTCGGTCGCCTTCAGTCTCATGGTCGAGGTGCGCAACAAACTTGTCGAATCGTACCAGGAACTCATGCGCATGCAGGTATGAGGCTTCCTGACTCCCTAGCTGAAACTGTCCCATGAAGAAATTTGCCCAATCCCTCCTCGATCTTTGGTCGCACCTCGGCCTCAACCAGCGTGTGTCGCTGGCGGTGGCCGCCCTGGCCGTGGTCGGGGGCATGATCGCCCTGGTCATCTGGTCCCACCGGCCCGATTACCAGCTCCTCTACGCCCGCCTCGGGGACAAGGACTCGGCCGCGGTCATCAGCTACCTGCAGTCGCTGAATATTCCGCACCAGATTTCATCCGGCGGCGGCACCGTTTCCGTGCCGGCCGACAAGGTTTACAAACTCCGGATGGACCTCGCGGCGAAGGGCCTGCCCAGTGGGGAAGGGGTCGGCTTCGAAATCTTTGACAAGGGACAGTTCGGCCTGAGCGACTTTGTGCAGCGCACCAATTACGTCCGCGCCTTGCAGGGTGAACTGGCGCGCACCATCGGCCAACTTACCGGCGTGCGGGCGGCGCGGGTGATGATCGTGCAACCCGAGAATCGTCTCCTCCTGACCGACCAAGGCGTGAAACCCACCGCCTCCGTCTTCGTGGACATGGGCGGCTCCCGCCTCGAAAGCGATCAGGTCAACGCCATCCGCCATCTGGTGGCCAATGCGGTCCAGGGCCTCGGTCCTGACCAGGTCGCCGTCGTCGACAACCGCGGCCATGTTCTCTCCGAGGATCTGAAACAGGACCCCGCGCTGGGGACGGCTTCCTCCCAGATGCGCTACAAGCAACAGGTCGAGGATTACCTCTCGCGCAAGGTCGAGTCCATGCTCGCGCAGGTCATCGGGCCGGGTCAGGCCGTCGTCCGGGTTTCCGCCGAGATCGAGACGGAGGCCACTACCGTCTCGGCCGAAAAATTTGATCCCGAGGGCGTGGTCCGCACGCAGACCACCACTGAGGACACCAACAACACCACGGAGACCAAGGCCGGCGGCGGCGCCGTGGGCGTGAGTGCCAATGTGCCGGAAAAGGCGGCCACGGCCGAACCGGTCGCCAACCGGCCGACGTCCAGCAGCGAACAGAATCGCAAGAACCGCACGACCACTTACGAGCTCAACCGCACTCTCACCAACACCATTCGCAATCCCGGTACGGTCAAGAACGTGACCGCCGCCGTGCTCGTCGCCCAGCGTCCGCCGCTCGCCGCCGCCACGGCCACTCCCGCCGCCGATGGCGCCGCCGCCCCCGCCGGCCAGCCGCGTCCGCGCACCGCCGAGGAACTCGCGGCCCTCCGCCAGGTGGTGGTCAACGCCCTTGGTCTCAAGCCCGAGGCCGGCCAGTCTTTGGATACGATCGTCACCCTTCAGGAAGTGGCCTTTGCCAACGAGCCGATCGGGGAGCAGATCCAGGCCATCCAGAAGGAGAACAAATGGCAGGGCTGGATCGAAGCCGCCAGCCACTGGTCGGCGGTTGCTGGCGCCGGTGTCGTCCTCCTCATCTTCCTCCGCATGCTTTCCAGGCAGAAGCCCGAGCCGGTGCCGGTCGAGGTCCTCGCCATGCCGTCCGAACTGGCGGCCCGCTCTTTCCAGAACGGCAGCAACGTGACGCCCGAAATGCTCAACGAGCTGATCAAGCAGCGCCCCGCCAACATCGGTTCGGCCCTGCGCGACTGGGTCGGCACGCCCGCGGCCACCAAGAACAATTGATCCTGCGCACCAACCTTTCCGGCCATGACTGAAATCGATTACAGCAAGCTCACCCGTCAGCAGAAGCTCGCCATCTTCCTCATCAGCATCGGGCCGGAGGCTTCCGCCACGGTGCTGAAGCAGTTTGATGACAGCGAGATTGAGAATCTCTGCCGGGAGATGGCCGGGTTTCCCATGATTTCCGGATCGGTTCAGAAGCAGGCTCTCGAGGAATTCTCCTCCATCGTGGCCAGCAGCGTCCAATCCGCCACCGGTGGCATCAGCTTTGTGCAGCGCACCCTGGAGATCGCGAAGGGCGACCACCGCGCCTCGGCCATCGTCAGCCGGGTCGATCCCGCCGGGGGCAACTCCCTCGATGTGATCAAGGAGATCAGCCAGATGGAGGGTCGCCAGATCTTCAATCTCCTCAAGAACGAGCAGCCCCAGACCATCTCGTTCGTGCTCTCCTACCTGGAACCGGCGAAGGCGGCCGAAATCTTTCCTCTCCTCGGACCCGAGCTCCGCGAGGAAGTCATTGAGCGGCTGGGCACCCTGGAATCCACCTCCGTCGACCTGGTGGGCAAAATCGCCCGCAGTCTCGGCAAGCACTTTGACACCAAGAATCGTCCGGCTTTCCACAGCAGTGGTGGCGTGCCGGCCGCCGCAACGCTTCTCAATTCCCTGGACAAGGAGCTGAGCAAAACGCTCCTGGGACGGCTGGAGGAGCGGAATGCGCCCCTCAGCGCCGCCATCCGCAAGAAACTCTTCAGCTTCGAGGATCTCAACCGCCTCCAGGCGGCCGATCTGCAGCGCATCCTGCGCGAGGTCGACTCGGCCAACCTGGCCACTGCGATGAAATCTGCCAGCGAAACCCTCCGCACCAAGATCTACGCGGGCCTGTCCAAGCGCGCCGCCGAGGGCCTCAAGGAGGAGATCGAGATGATGGGGCCGGTGAAGCTGAAGGACGTCGAGGCGGCCCAGGACATGATCATCCAGGCGGTCCGCCGTCTGGAGGAAGAGGGCCAGATCACCATCGATGCCGACGCCGCTGCCGTCGTCGCCTGAACCCATGCACGATTTTCTCCAAACCTGCACCGCCCAACCGGGCCACCCGGCCGCCTCGACCGCCGGTCGCCGCGCGGCGGAGGTCCTGCGTGGCGTCATGCGGAGTTTTGAGGTTGGGCCGTCCGTTCCTTGGAAAACCGCGGCCAACCAATCCCGGCCCCGCCCGGCTCAACCTGTTTCGCGAACGAAATAATCCCGTGCCTCTCGCCAAACTCATCGCCTTTGACCGTCCCTTGATCGGCGCCGTGTTGCCCGGTTCGGGCCGGCATTTCACGGAGTCCGAGGTCGCGGCCCTGACCGAGGCCGCTTACCACAAGGGCGTGGATGCGACTCGCGCCGCGGTCGACCAGAAGCTGGTCGAGATGCGCGTGGACATGGAGCAGCTCAGCGTGGGGGTGCTGAACAAGCTGACGCTCGTTGAGTCCGCGACCATGAGCCAGCTGCGCGAGGCGCTGCCGGCCCTAACGATCGATATTTCCCGGCGCCTGCTGGCGGGATTTGAACCCTCGCCCGAGCTGGTTGAGAAACTTTGCCTGGAGGCCTTGGAGCAGCTCTTCCCCGAGCGGGACGGACTCGAGCTCTCCCTCTGCCCGCGGGATGCCGCGTTGCTCGACCAGATCAGCCCCGGCTGGATCGCCCGCTATCCCGGCCTGAAGATCAAGCAGGACGCGAATCTCGCGCCCGGCGACTGCCAGGTGCGGAGCCGCTTCGGTCTCACCGACGCCCGTCAACAAACCAAGCTGGCCGTGCTCACGCACGGCCTTACCGGCGCATGAGCACCGTGAGCACCAGTCCCCTGAGCACGGTGAGCATCAGTCCCATGATCGATGTGATCCGCTCGCAGGTGCGACATGCCCCCGCGGTGCAGCGCGTCGGCACCGTCACCGGCATCGCCGGCCTGATCATCGATTCCGAAGGTCCCAATGTTGGCCTCGGTGAAATCTGCATCGTCCGTTCCCCGCGTACCGGTTACTCCGTGCGGGCCGAGGTCGTGGGGTTCCGTGAACACCGCGTCCTGTTGATGCCGCTGGGTGACACCGGCGGTCTGCACGTGGGCTGCGAGGTGGCGGCCGCCGACCGTCCGCCGTTGCCCAAGCCGGGCCCCGAATTGCTCGGCCGGGTTCTCGACGCCCTCGGCCGGCCGCTGGATGATCTCGGGCTGCTGCCGCTGGATCGTACCGAACATGACGGCCGTCCGCCGCATCCGTTGCGCCGCCAGCGCATCCGGGAAGCCCTGCCGACCGGCGTGCGGGCGATCGACACTTTTGTTCCCTTGGGGCGCGGCCAGCGTCTGGGCCTGTTCGCCGGTTCCGGCGTGGGCAAGTCGACCCTGCTCGGGATGATCGCCCGCGGTTGCAACGCCGACGTGGTCGTCGTGGCCCTCGTCGGTGAGCGCGGTCGTGAAGTGCGCGAGTTTATCGAGAAGGATCTCGGACCCGAGGGCCTGCGCAAGTCGGTGGTCGTGGTGGCCACGTCCGACACCTCGGCCCCGTTGCGGCTGCGCGCGGCCTTCACCGCCACCTCGATCGCCGAGGCCTACCGCGATGCGGGCAAGAACGTTTTGCTCATGATGGACTCGGTCACCCGTTTTGCCATGGCCCAGCGCGAAATCGGCCTGGCGATCGGCGAGCCGCCGACCACCCGCGGTTACACGCCCTCGGTCTTCGCCATGCTGCCGCGGCTCCTGGAGCGCACCGGCGCGGGCGAGAAAGGATCCATCACGGCCATCTATACGGTACTCGTCGAAGGCGACGACATGAACGAGCCGGTGGCCGACGCCGTCCGCGGCATCCTGGACGGCCATTTGGTACTCTCGCGCCAGCTGGCCCACTTCAACCACTATCCCGCCATCGACGTGCTCGAGAGCGTGAGCCGTCTCACGCGCGACATCTGCACCCCGGAGGAGGTCGCCCACGCGGCGGCTGCCCGGGAACATTTGGCCGTCTACCGCAAGAACGAGGATCTCGTGTCCATCGGCGCCTATCAGAAGGGCGCCAACCCGCAGATCGATCGGGCCATCACTCTGCATGAACCCCTCCGGCAGTTCCTCCGCCAAGGCGTGAACGAATTCTCCAGCCGGTCGGCCAGCTACGCGAAAATCAAATCTATCGTTGTGCCATGAAAAAGTTCCGTTTTCCCCTGCAACCCGTCGGGATCCTGCGCACCCATCAGGAATTGAAGGCGCGCGAGGAATTCGCCGCCGCTGTCCATGCCTATGTGCAGGTCGAGGAAAAGCTGGGCCGTCTGCGCGCCCGCACCGCTGAGCTGGCCGAGCTGCTGGCCCGCGGACGTACCGACCGGTTTATCGCAGCCGATGCGGCCGCCTTGCTGCGGGTCTACCGCAACGAGTGTCAGGCCGTTCTCGCCCTGGAGCTGGAGGTCGCCGAGGCGCGGGAAAAGATGCAGCTCAAGCGCAACGCCTATATCGACGCCAACCGCCGCCTGAAGATCGTCCAGCGTCTCGAGGAGAAGGCCCGCGCCCACCACTCTCTCGCCGTCCAGCGCGCGAGCCAGGAAGAGCTTGATGAGCTCGCCGGCTTCCGCGCCTTCCGGCAGCTGTCCCTGTCATGAACAAAGTCCTGAACAATCCCGCCATCGTCGCCGCGCTCGGCATCTTTGCCGGCACGGCCGTCGGCATCGGCTGGTTTTGGCGTGCAGCCGACACGCTCGTGATGCACGCCATCGCCTCGCTCCCGCCCAAGCCCATTGAGGAAAGCCGGGTCCAGGGCTGGGACTTCTGGACCATTGAGATCGATGGGCTCGCCTCGGAGCTGAAGGAGGAGCGCGCCCGGCTCCGCCAGCAGGCCGAGTTGCTCAACCAGCGCGCGGCCCGGGTCGCCGCCGAGCAGCAGGAGCTGGCCAAGATCCGCACTGACCTGGAGGCGATGCGGACCGAGATCGGCCGCAAGATCATCGAGGTCACCGCCGACGAGTCGAAGAACCTGCGCACGTTGGCCCAGACTTATTCCGGACTCACCCCGAAGGGTGCGGTCGCCATTCTTCGGGAGATGGACGACACCACCATCGTCAAGATCCTCTCCCTGATGAAAGCCGAGTCGGTGGGACCGATTTTCGAGGAAATGGCCAAGACGTCCGCTCCCGATGGCACGCTGGCCCGCCGCGCCGCCCTGCTTTCTGAAAAGCTCCGCCTGATGAAATCGTCCAAGACTTCCTGAACCCAACCTCACGTGCCACGGCTGGCACGGTAGCGCACCCAAGGATGGATGCCCCTCATGACCTCCTCCTTGCCCAATCACTTTTCCGCTCCGGCCTCCGCCCGCCATCTGTCCGGATCAAATCCCACGGGTTCCGCCGATGCCCTGGCCTTCGCCGAAATGCGCCCGGCGCACCGCGAGTCCGACCGCTCGCTGGATTTCCATGCGCTGATGTCCAAGCCGGACCGGACCAAGGGGCGGCCGACCGCCCGCGAAACGGCGCGCAGCGAACCTTCCGCCCGGCCGGCCGGCTCGTCCCGGGTGCAGCCGGAACAGCAGGCTCACGAGCGCACCGCGCTTGATGAGGCCGAGGAAAGCAACGAACAGAACGTCTCCCGGAATCTTCCGCCCGGTCAGCTCGAGCAAGCGGCGGCCTTTGTCGCCGCGCTGATTCAGGTATGGCAACCCGACGAGGCGGCTGCCCCGGCCGCAGGCCTGCAGCCGAGCGTCCCTGACGAGCAAGCCCCTTTGGCGCTTGCGGACGATTCCCCTGCCTTCCCGTCCCCGGGCGGAGTGACTGATCCGCTTCCTGGGGATTCAATGCTTCCCGCGGCTGCCGCCGAGCCTGCGAAGGCCGGACGCGCCGAGGCCGAGTTTTTTCTGGGTGAGGATGGGGTGATCGAGTGCGAACTCCCGGTGGCCCTAGCCCAGCGCAGTGAAGGGTCCGATAAAGACAGCGGGCTACCCGAGTTGGAGCTTCAGGCGGAGCTGGAAATGGCCGGTCAACCGATGGTTCGCGTCGGGTTCGTCGGCAAAGGCGCCGCGGAAAAGGCCCATTTGGATGGGGCGGAAAAATTTGCCGTTGCCAATCAAGGGTCGGCCAATGCGGGTTTTGCGGGCGGCGAAGTCCCGGAAAGAAAAATATTAAGCGCTACAAGCAAACAAGATAAGATGCATGGTGGGGAAACTGGCACCGCCATTGCTAAAGGAAGGGCAGCAATGTCAACCGCCCAACATGAGGTCATCGCCAGCGCCCGTCCGTACGGGACCGTTGCCGATGGCGTTGCGCTGACGGGCATCACCGGCGAACCGCAGATGTCGGCACCGGTCGCACCCGCGGTTATCGAGACCGAAACGGCCAGTTTCGCCGAACGGGCGGTCGCCACGGTCACCGGTCTGGCTGATGCGCAGTTTTCCGTCAGCATGCAGAAGGCGGGGCGCGTTCAGCTTAGGCTCAAGTTTGGCGGCGAGGACCTGAGCGTCCGGATCGAGCTTCGGGATGGTGTCGTGCACACGGATTTCCAGAGCGATTCCCCGGCGTTGTGCTCGGCCATCATGCAAGAATGGCAGCATGTCGCGGCGTCTGCGGCGGGCCGCTCCCACACTTTTCTCGATCCGGTCTTCTCGACCGGCGCCTCGGCTCTGGCTGCGGATGCCGGTGCCCAGGGGCAATCCTTTCAGCGGTCCCCGCACCAGAGCCAGGAACAGGCGGCCACCCCGGCCGACAGCTGGTTCGGTCGTGCCGCGTTTTCCGGCCGTTCGGTTTTGGGCGAAAACTTCAGTCCCGAACCGGCCGTTCCTCGCCAGCCCTTGCAACTTCCCACCTCGCTCCGTCTCTCCGCGCTCGCCTGATTTTCCCATGTCCACCATCGAATCCGTCTCCAGTGCCTCGTCCGCGTACTCCGGTGCCGCCAGCCTCCCTCCGGCCAAGAAAACTTCGCTCGGCTCGGAGGATTTCATGCGGCTGCTGGCCGTGCAGTTCCAAAGTCAGGACCCCATGAAGCCCATGGAGGATACCGCCTTCATTGCGCAGATGGCGCAGTTCTCCGCCCTCGACCAGAGCAGTTCCCTGGTGAAGGAAATGGCGCTGCTGCGGGCCGACCAGCAGAACCTCTCGGCGAGCAGCATGCTGGGCCGCAATGTCACCGTGACTGATGAGGACGGCATGCCCGTGATGGGGCAGGTCTCGGCAGTCGAGAATTCCGACAAGGGCCCGGTCCTCCTCATCGATGGCCATCGCTTCTCGCTCAGTTCGGTCCAGCGCGTCGAGTACACCCCGCCCGTTTACACCCAGATCCAGACAGACCTCCCTCCGGCGGCCTGATTTTTAACCACCAACCCTGATCCACCATGCCCCTCATCGGCACACTCTCCTCCGGCGTCAGCGCCCTGCGCACCTTCAGCAAAGGTCTCGAAGTCATCGGCGGCAACATCGCCAACGTGAACACCACGGGCTACAAGAGCTCGTCCACCAGCTTCTCGGACACCTTCAGCAACACCGTCGGCACCGCCGGCGGGGCCGCCCAGATCGGTTCCGGCGTCCAGGTCGGTGGCATTGCGACCAACTTCGCCCAGGGCTCCCTGAGCAGCACCAGCAAGCCCACGGACCTCGGCATCGCCGGCAAGGGCTATTTCGTCGTGCAGGACGGCACCGCCCGTTTCGCGACCCGCGACGGTGGCTTCCATTTTGACAGCAACGGCTACCTCGTGAACGCCCAGGGCAAGAGCGTCATGAGCGCGGCCAACGCGCCGATCCAGGTGCCCACCTTTGGCAACGTGACCAATATCAGCGTGGGTCTCGATGGCACGATCACCGCCTTCTACAACGACGGCACCACCGACACGTCCCAGCAGATCGGCCTCATCACGGTCGATGACCAGACGAAACTGGTGAAGCAGGCCAACAATCTCTACGACTACAGCGCCGTCTCCACGACGATTCCCATCCCCGGGGCGCCCACCGCGGGCACAAACATCCAGGCCGGCGCACTCGAGCAGTCCAACGTGGACCTCACCGACCAGTTCGCCGAGCTGATCACCACCCAGCGCAGCTTCCAGGCCGCCTCCCGCCTGGTGACCGTCTCCGACTCCGTGCTCGAGGACATCGTCAACCTGAAGCGCAACTAATCTGACCTGATCCCCCGCCATGTCCTCAAAACCCGATGCCAAGGAAACTCCCGCCGCTCCCGAAAAGGCGGGCGGCGAGGCCCACGCCGCTGCGCCGGCCAAAAGCGGCGGCATCAAGGCCATGCTGCCGCTGATTCTTGCCGTGGTGGTCGCGCCGGCCACCTGCTGGGCCGTGGCGGAGTTCGTGCTGCTGCCGCGTCTGCAACAGAAGCTGGCGGCCGCCCAATCGGGCGAGTTGCCGGAAGCGCATGCGGAAAAGCCCGCGGCCAAGGCCCATGGCGAAAAGAAAGGCCACGGGGGCAAGGAGTCGGCCGAGGAAGGGGCGGGCGACGTCTACGAATTCAGCAATGTCGTGGTCAACCTCGCGGGCACCATGGGCACGCGCTACCTCAAGGCCAGTTTCGTCATCACGGGCACCAAACCCGATACGATCAATGAAATCTTCACCAGCAACAAGGCGAAGCTGACCGATGTCACCCTCGGGGTGCTATCCTCCCAGACTCTCGCCGACCTCGAGGAGCCCGGCTCCAAGAACGTGCTGCGCGAGAAACTGATCACCGCCTACAATCAGGCCCTCGGCAGCCGGGTGGCTGAACAGGTCTACTTCTCCGATTTCGTCGTCCAGTAATCACCATGGCCGAGGACAATCAGAAAGCGGGTTCGGACTTTCTCGATCAAAGCGAGATCGACAAGCTGCTGCAGCAGGGAGCCCTTTCGGGGGGCGCGAAGAAGACGCTCATCCTGACCGACGGCCGGGCCGTCTCCGCGGACCGGCCGGTGAAGGTGCAGCCCTACGACTTTCGCAATCCGGCCTTCCTGTCCGAGGCCGAGTTGCGCCGCCTGCGTCTGGTGCATGAGGATTTCTCCCGGTACCTCGGTGCCCGGCTGGCTCTGTTCCTGCGCATGGAAATCGGCTTGAAGCTGACCAAGTTCACGACGGTCAACTACGCCAAGTTCACGGAGTCCCTGCCCAGCCCGACGCATATCTGTCTTTTCAAGGCCGAGCCCCTGACCGGGGTTGGCATCCTCGATTTCAGTCCGCGGCTGGCCCTCACGCTCGCCGACCGCCTGCTGGGCGGTCGTGGCAATGCCGTGAAGGTCGAGCGCTACCTGACGGAGATCGAAGTCGCGCTGATGGACGACATCGTCCACCTGATTTTGGAGGAGTGGTGCCACCAGTGGAAGGCCGAGCAGGAACTCAATGCCGTGATCGTCGGTCACGAGAATGGCGGCAAATTCCTGCAGACCTCTCCCCGTGATGCGGTGATGGTCGCCATGTCGATGGAAGTGACCTTCGGCGATTGCACCGAGCAGATCCAGCTGGGCGTGCCCTATTACACGATCGAGCCGGTGATGCGCAAAATGCAGGCTCGCCGCCAGAAAGATGCCACCGTGGCGACCACCGCCACCGTGCAGGCCAAGCGCGCGACCTGGCAGGATTCTTACAACAGCATCACGATGCCCGTTCGCGCCCAGTGGGACGGTTTTCACATCAGCTTGCGCGAGATCACCAATCTGCGGGTGGGGGATGTGCTGGAGATGCCGTCCGACCAGATCCGCCAGACCAACATTCTTTTGAACGGCCAGCCCAAGTTTGTCGGCACGGTCGGCCTGGAAAGTGACCACGTGGCGGTGCAACTCACCGCCAAGCTCGGTGCCAACCAACAACCCCTTTTAACCTCCGCCTCCCATGGAAGAAAAAACCCTTGATATCGTCCTCGACGTAAAGGTCAAAGTCACCGTCCAGCTCGGCTCCTGCCAGCTGCCGATGCGCGATGTCCTCGAACTTGCCCCCGGCTCCGTGGTCCAGCTCAGCCAGCAGGCCAGCGATCCGGTCGGCCTCTATGTCAACGACAAGCTGGTCGCCTATGGCGAAGTCGTCGTGGTGGAGGATCAGTTTGGCATCAAGATCACCGAACTGGTCGGCAGCGCCCAGTCATGAGCCGGGCCTGTTCCAGCCTGATCTTGCTCGGCCTTCTCTTCGTTGCGCTACCGGCGCAGGCGGAGGACGCGGTGATCTATCCCCGCGGGACCGCCCCGGCCGGGGGTTCCTCCGGTGCCGCCGACGGCGGCCGGTCCAACACGGTCCTTTTGCTCGGTTCCGCGGCCGTGGCCGCTGGTGCCGGCTGGTGGTTGTGGCAGAAACGCCGGTCCGTCACCCAGGGTGCGGGCGGCTCCGCCCGCCTCGCCATCGTGGAAAGCCGTTCGCTCGGCTCCCGCCAGTATCTCGTCGTCGCCGACTATGATGGCCGGAAGTTTCTCCTCGGGGTCTGCCCGGGCAGCATCAAAATGCTCACCCCGCTCGACGCCGGCAAGACGCCTGAGCAATCGTGAACGCCGCCCATCCGCTTTCCTCCCTGTTCGCTTCATGGTCCAAACTGAAGCCGGCGCAAGTGTCTGACTTCGGGTCCGCATGCTCCGTCCGCCTCTGGATGCGCCGCAGCGTCCTGGGTCTGCTTTTGGCGGTCGTTGGTTGGGTCACGGTTCCGGCCCATGCCCAGGACGCGACGCCCGTCTCGACTCCGGCGCTGATCCAACCGGCTGCTGCTGCGGCCTCGACCGCGACCACGGCGGTGCCTGCCCCGGCGCCTTCCCGCAGTCCCATGCGGCTCAATATCGACCTGGAAGGGGCGGATCGTCCCGCGGACCTCAGCGTTGCGGTGCAGCTGGTGCTGCTGATGACCCTGCTGACGGTGGCCCCCTCGTTGGTGCTGCTGATGACGAGTTTCACCCGCATCGTGATCGTGCTGGGTTTTGTGCGCACCGCCCTTGGCGTGCCCAGCGCCCCCTCGAACCAGATCATCGTGGGTCTCTCGCTCTTCCTGACTTTCTTCATCATGGGGCCGACCTTTGATCGCATCAACTCCGAGGCGATCCAACCTTACATGGGCAAGACCATCACCTCGTCCGAAGCCTTCGACAAGGCCGCCGGTCCGATGCGGGATTTCATGCTCAAGCAGACTCGCACCCGCAATCTCGAGTACTTCCTGCAACTGGGCGGCTACGGCCCGACGGCTGTGAAGGACCTGCCGATGCGCGTCGTGATCCCGGCCTTTGTGCTGAGCGAGCTCCAGTCGGCCTTTCAGATGGGCTTTCTCCTTTTCCTGCCGTTTCTGGTCATCGATTTCCTCGTGTCATCCGTCCTGATGGCGCTCGGCATGATGATGATGCCGCCCAACGTGGTCTCCCTGCCTTTCAAACTGCTGCTCTTTGTCCTGGTCGATGGCTGGCATCTCATTGTCCAGTCGCTGGTGCAAAGTTTCGGCTGATCCCCCGCCATGAATCCTGAAATCGCCATCGATCTCTTCAAGTCCACGGTCATGTTCGCCCTGTACCTGGTCGCCCCTTTTCTGATCACCCTCATGTGCGTGGGACTGGTCGCCAGCCTGTTGCAGTCCGTGACCTCGTTGCAGGAACCGACGCTGACCTTCGCGCCCAAGCTCATTGCCTTGGCCGGACTGGCGCTGCTGCTGACGCCCTGGTTGCTGCGCTCCCTCTCGGAATTCACCATTTCCGTCATCAACCGCATGCCGGGCTTGGCGCACTGATCGCGCCGGCGCCTCTGCGTTTGTCATGGATCAGATGACAGGCAACCCGCCCGCTTCCGTGGAGGACAACGCATGAGCGAGGGCTATCTTTTCTGCTTCATGATGGTCTTCATGCGGTGCCTCGGCCTGGTGCTGCTGCTGCCGTCGCTGGGCAGCGATCGCAGCATCCCGCCCATGATCCGCGTGGCCCTGGCCTTGGGTCTCACCTTTTTGCTCGCCGGCTTGGTCCCCGAGGGGCGCATGCCCAAGGATGTCTGGGGCCTGGTGCTGGCTTCCGCCGGCGAGGTGCTGCTCGGTCTCGCCATGGGCTTCATGGTGCGGATGACCTTTGCGGCCGTGGAAATGGCGGCCCGACTGATGTCATCCGAAATCGGCCTCGCCGCTTCGCCGGGCTTTGGCGCGCCGGACATAGCTTCCGAACCTCTCGCCGCCTTTGTCATGGCTCTGGCCGTCCTGCTTTTCTTTTTGCTGGGGGCGCACCTCACGGTGCTCACCGCGCTGGCGCGGAGTTTTGAGATGGCGGCTCCTGGTATGCCTCTGATCGGGCGCGGGGCAGGGGAGCAGATGGTCCATGCCACCTCGCGGGTCATCGAACTGGGCCTGCGTATCGCCGCGCCGTTCATCGCGCTGAATTTCCTCGTGACGCTCGCCTTTTCCGTTCTCGGGCGCGCGGTGTCGCGCATGAACGTGTTTATCCTGAGCTTCTCCGTCCGCGCCCTGCTCGGCCTTGGCCTGTTGGGCACGGCCGGCGGCCTGATCGCCCGTTACCTCTATGTTGAGTTTGGCGATATCCCGACCCAGATGCTGCTGGTGGTCGGCCGGAGCTGACTGATTCCAAGACAACGGTCGCAGCCCTCCTCCCGGAGGAGGGCAAATTCCGTTGATTGGCTCCCTTGCGGAAAAGGAGGTGCCCCGAAGCGACCGGGTATGGCCGGCACGTCCGCCAGCCCGCATGGCTCCCCGCGGCCTGATCGGCCAGGTGTCGGACTGGATTTGGACCGGCGGTCCTCACCGGCAATATTTGCCGGAAAAATTTCCTCAAATTCCGCTCAAGAAATTTGGTAAATAGCCGCCAGCTACAAAACTTTCTAAGTGTTGGCTGTCAGGTATTAAAAACCAACATGGAATCCTTGGCATTCGCGTTGCTATTTGGGGTTAGCCCACAATGTCTGACACCGACCAAGACCAAAAAACAGAGAAGCCCACAGGCAAGCGCCTGAGCGAGGCGGCGGACAAGGGGCAGTTTGCCAAGAGTCAGGAGCTTTCGGTTTTGTTCACGCTGGCGGCCGCCTTGGGTGTCCTGGGCTTCACGGTCAACACCACGGCCCGCAATGTGGCCGAGTACGCGGTGGGCATCTTCACGCAGTTCTCCCGCAGTCCCGTCGAATTGGCCACGGTACCGGGCTACCTGCGGGGCATTTTTCTGACGGTGGGCACCGGTCTGTTGCCCGTGCTGCTCGCCTGCGCCGTGGCCAGCATGTTGGTTGGCGGGATCCAGAGTGGCTTTCAGCTTTCCCCCAAGGTGCTTGGGCTGAAGTTCGAGAGCCTGAATCCGGCGGCGGGATTCTCCCGGATCTTTTCCAAGACGACCATGGTCCGCGCGGGCATCGACCTGCTGAAGCTCATCGCGATCGGCTTCACGCTTTATCTGGGCGCTCGCACCCTGCTCGCCGATCCGCTCTTCAGCGCCCCGGTGGAGGCCGCCTATCTGGGTACCTTTATCAACAACGCCGCGATGACCTTCTTCGGCCGCCTGCTGCTGTCGCTGGGCGTGATCGCCGCGCTGAGCTACGCCTGGGAAAAGTACAAGACCGGTCAGGACCTCATGATGACCAGGCAGGAAGTCAAGGATGAGCACAAGAATTCCGAAGGTGACGGCCACGTGAAGAGCGCCATGCGTCGCATGGCCCGCCGTCTCATGCAGAAGCAGATGCTGGACTCCGTCGCGACGGCCGACGTGGTCGTGACCAACCCGACTCACTTTGCCGTGGTGCTCAAGTATGAGCGCGGCAAGGATCATGCCCCGGTGGTGCTCGCCAAGGGCGAAAACCGCTTCGCGCAGCGTCTCAAGGCGCTCGCCGCCGAACACGGCGTGCCGACCGTGGAGAACAAGCCGGTGGCCCGCATGCTCTACGCGATGGGCGAGGTGGGCGAGGGCATCCCGCCCGAGCTCTACCAGGCCGTGGCCGAGATCCTCGCCGTCGTCTACCGGACGCACCGCTACTATTTCCATCAGCTGAAATCACGCCGCCTGGAGAGCGCCGCCTAAGCCATGCCTGTCTCCAGCTCCAATTCCGTCACCCGTCTGCTGCAGCGTGCCGATCTGCTGTTCGCCTTTGCCCTCTTCGGCACGGTGCTCCTGCTGGTCCTGCCGGTGCCGCCATTCCTCATCGACGTGCTGCTGGCCCTCAACATCGGCATGTCCCTGCTCGTGTTGCTGGCCATCGTCTATGTGAAGGAGCCGCCCGAGTTCTCCGGTTTCCCGGTGATGCTGCTCGGCCTCACGCTGTTCCGGCTGGCGCTGAACATCAGCTCCACCCGCCAGATCCTCTCCAACGGCTATGCGGGCGAGATCATCGAGTCGTTCGGTCACTTTGTCATCCAGGGCAACTACGTGGTCGGCGCCGTGGTGTTCATCATCCTCGTGCTGATCAATTTCGTCGTCATCACCAAGGGTGCCGGCCGTATCGCCGAGGTCAGCGCCCGCTTCACTTTGGATGCCCTCCCCGGCAAGCAGATGGCCATCGATGCCGAGCTCAACGCCGGGATCATCGACGAGGTCACCGCCACCAGCCGCCGCCTCAAGGTCCAGAAAGAGGCCGATTTCTACGGCGCGATGGACGGTGCCTCGAAGTTCGTCCGCGGTGACGCGGTCGCCGGCATTCTGATCACGCTGGTTAACGTCCTCGGCGGTTTCGCCATCGGTGTGTTCCAGATGGATCTCTCCCTCGTGGAATCCCTTGAGAAGTTCACCCTGCTTTCCATCGGTGACGGTCTCGTTTCGCAGATTCCCGCCCTCATCATTTCGATCGGTGCCGGTCTGTTGGTCACCCGCGCTTCCGACAACAACAACATCGGCGTCCAGGTCACCGGCCAGCTGGTGCGTTACCCGCGCGCCTTGAAGCTCGCCGCCGGCTGCATGGCGGTCTTCGGGCTGATGCCCGGCATGCCCCTGCTGCCTTTCCTGGGCCTCGCCGGTGTCGCTGCCTACATGGCCCGCTCGTTCAAGGACCAGGAAAGCGAGGAAATCAACGCCGCGGCCGGTCCCGCCGCGAAGACGGCCGGCGCCAAGGGTTCAGCGTCCGCACCTGCCGCCGGCAAGCCCGGCACAGCGGCGGCGACCACCACCTCCGCCATGCCGGCGATCGAGGATGTGCGCAAGCTGACCGAGGTGGACGTCTTCTCCATCGAGATCGGCTACGGCCTGCTGCCCTTGGCCGAGGCCCGCAACGGCGGCGACCTGCTCGCCCGGGTGACGGGTGTCCGCAAGACGCTCGCCCGGGAAAAAGGCATCGTCGTCCCGCCCGTTTCCGTGCGCGACAATCTCGAGCTCGAGGCCAACGACTATCGCTTCCTTCTCCGCGGCAAGGCCGTCGCGCGGGGCTCGATCCTTCCCGGCCGCCTGCTGGCCATGAATGTCGCCGGCAGCACCATCAGCCTCCGCGGCCAGCCCACGCGCGAGCCCGTCTTCAACCTCGATGCCACCTGGATCGACGAGACCGAGCGCAAGACCGCCGAGATGAACAACTATACCGTGGTCGACCCGGCTTCCGTGCTCATTACCCACCTGGCGGAGACCTTGAAGGCCAACTCCCACCTTCTGCTGGGCCGTCAGGACGTGCAGTCGCTGATCGATCACGTCAAGGGCTCGCACGGTGCCCTGATCGCCGAACTCCTGCCCGACCTCGTGAACCTCGGCATCATCCAGCGCGTGCTGCAGAATCTGCTCCGCGAGGGCATCGCCATCCTGAATCTGCCGGTCATCCTCGAGGGCATCGCGGACTTCGCCTCGTTGTCCAAGAACCCCGATGATCTGAGCGAGCTCGTGCGGCGCCGGATGGGCATCTACTTTGTGCCCGAGCTGGAGAGCCGTCCCGGCAGCCTGCGCGCGGTCACGCTGGATCCTCGCTTTGAGCAGATCCTCGGCACGAAGGTCCACCGCACCCCGACTGATGTCGGTCTGTCCCTCGATCCGGCCACGGGCCGCCATCTCATTGATGAACTGAACCGCCGTGTCGCCCAGCTGACCGGTGCCGGCGCGCCGGCTGTGCTGGTCGTCTCGACCGAGAACCGGCTCCCATTGCGGCGCTTCCTCGAGCCCTCTTTCCCGCGTCTCACCGTGCTGGCCTACCAGGAGCTCCCGTCGGCCACTGAGATCGAGAACGCCGGCATCATCACCTTGCCCGCCCACCTCGTCCGCCTCGAACCCGTCAAGGCCGCCGCCTGATTTCCGCCATGTTTGCCCCGAATCTCAATCCCGCCCCCGGTACCTGTTACAAGTTCACCGTCGCCAATGCGCACGAGGCCGCCTCGGTCATCCGCGAGCGCCTGGGCGAGCGGGCCCGCGTCCTGTCGGTCCGGACGATCGAGCCCTCCGGTCTGCGTGGCCTGTGGGCCTCGCCGAAACTGGAGGTCATCGCCTCGTTGGATATGCCGGCCCCGGCCGCTGAGCCCGCCCCCGTGCCGGCCCCAACGCCTGCGCCCCAATTGCTCGCGACTTCCCAGGAGGAAGCCAGTCCGCTGAGCCTCGCCCGTACGCCCACCGTGCTGCGCGCGCCGGCGCGGGCCTCCCGGATGGAACTGCTGCCCTTGCTGCGTCGCTCTGGTTTTTCGGAAGCCATTCTGGCCCGGGTGGAAGGCTCCCCGGTCTGGCCTGCCCTTCAGGAGATGCCGCTGCATCGCGCGCTGGTGGAAACCGGACGCTTCCTGCGTCGTGTGGCCGGTGCCCGGCCGGTCTCCGCCCCGCTTTCCCGCGCTGCGTTCTTTGGTCTCGCCGGTTCGGGACGCACGACCGCCCTCTGCAAATGGCTGGCGGCGGAAGTTTCCCGCCGGGCCCGCACGGGCCATGTCGTCACCGCCGAGTTTGATCAACCGGTGTCCCGCGGACCACTGCCGGTTTTCTGCGAGGCGATGGGCGTGCCGTTGGCGCACTATCCCGCGGCCACCCAGCCGGCCTTGCCCGGTGGTTTTGTCTACTTCGACCTGCCGGGTCTTTCCCTGCGCGATTCATCGGCCAATGTGCCGCTCGCCGAATTCCTCGATCGTGAACAGATCAAGGAGCGCGTGCTGGTCCTGAACGCTGCTTACGGACACACGGCCCTGCGCGCCGGCTATGCCCGGGGTCGCGAGCTGGGTGCGACCCATGTGGTCTTCACCCATCTGGACGAGCTGGCCCAATGGGGCTGCCTCTGGGATTATTTGATCGATGGTGGCCTCGAGCCGCTCTTCCTCTCGGCCGGCCCCTCCCTCACCGGCGATTGCGAGGATGATGTGTATGAGGCCCTCGCGCGGCGCACCTTGCCGGTCGCGGCCGGCCTCGCGCCAGAAACAGACGATGAAACCACGGAGGACGCCGCATGAAATTCGTGTTCCTCAGCGGCGGCCTCACCGGCTTCGTCCTCGGTCTGGTCACCAGCTGGCTGCTCGATCACCCGGCCGACCGCGTCCTGTTCGACGCCGCCGTCAGCTGCCTCGTGGGCGCCGTCCTCTTTCGCTGGTTCTGGTCCATCGTCCTTTCCGGTCTCCGCGAGACCGTCGTGGCCCGCCACGAAGCCGCCCAAGCTCATTCCTCCCCGGTCCCGGCCGCCGTGGCCGGTGCCAAGGTTAAGTAACTCTCCAACCCCACAACCCATACTAAATCATGAAAACAGCTGCCGTCCTCAAAGAACCCGACTGCGGCATGGATGCAAAGCCCGCGACCGCCGCCTGGCGCGTCTATCAGGGCGTAACCTCGGGCGCTATCGATGAAAAGGATTTGATCGTGCGCTTTCTCCCGTTGGTCCGCAATGTTGTGGATCGCATCAAGCTCACGCTGCCACCGCACATCGATGCCGATGATCTGTACAGCGTGGGCGTCACCGGACTCCTCGCCGCCGTCCGCAAATACAATCCGGAACAGGGCAACACCTTCGCCGGTTATGCCGCCACCCGCATCCGCGGGGCCGTGCTCGACGAGCTGCGTCGTCTCGACTGGTGTCCGCGCCGCGCCCGCGCCCGCGCCCGCAAACTCAAGGAGTCGATCAACGAACTCGAGCAACGCCTGGGCCGCACGGCCACGGAGGACGAGATCTGCGAGGAAATGGGTGTCAGCCAGGCGGAGTACCGCAAATGGCTGGACGAGTCGCGCCCCCTCACCTTTGTCGCGCTGGATTCCCACGCGGCGACGGAAGACTCCGAAGGTGCTTCGCTGCACGAGTTTCTGGCCGACGACAACGACGTTACCGGCCGGGAAACGCTCGAGAAAGAGGAACTTTTGAAACTTCTCACTCAAAGGATGGCCGATCTACCCGATATACCACGGAAGATACTCGCCATGTACTACTTTGAAAATATGCGTCTCGCCGAAATCGCGAAAGTGTTCGGCCTGACCGAATCCCGTATCTGCCAGATCCATTCCCAGACCATCATTGGCCTGCGATCCTTCATCGGACGCGCCCGTAACAAGTAAGCCGTCGCGCTTACTCCTTCTATGCTGATTATTGTCGGAGCTGTCATCGTCTTCGCCGCCACGCTCGGCGGTTTTATGATGGCCGGTGGCCACCCCGGTGTGCTGCTGCATGTCTCCGAATTCGTCGTGATTCTCGGCATCGCCCTCGGCGTGCTGATCATCGCCACCCCGGTGCATGTGATGATGGAGATCATTCACAAGACGAAGGACGCCCTCGCCGGCAAGACGCCCCACAAGAAGGATCTGTTCGAACTGCTCAAGCTGCTCTACGAGCTTTTCATGACGGGCCGCCGTAACGGCCTGATTGCCCTGGAGGAGCATGTCATGGATCCGGCCCAGAGCGCGCTCTTCAAACGCTATCCCAGCGTGTTGAACCACCCGGAGCGCCGGAAATTCATCGTCAACGGCCTCAAGCCGGTCATCGACGGCAAGATCAAGCCCGATCAGCTCGAGGATCTGATGTCCGCCGAACTCAAGGCCAAGGAACTCGAGATGGACCACCCCGTGCATGCCTTGCAGATGATCGGTGATTCCCTGCCGGCCATCGGCATCGTTGCCGCCGTGTTGGGCATCATCAACACCATGTCCGCGATTGCGGACGGCCCCGAGGCGGTCGGTGAGAAGGTGGCCGCGGCCCTCACGGGCACCCTGCTCGGCATTTTCTGCGCCTACGGCTTCGTCAACCCGCTGGCCGGTCGCATCCGTTCCAACAACGCCTCTGACATGCTGTGCCTTAACTGCATCAAGCATGCGGTGGCCGGCTTCGCCAAGGGCCTCGCGCCGCTCACGGCCATCGAGGTGGCCCGCCGCTCCCTGGACAGCGCCGTCCAACCTGGCTCCGAGGAGCTGGAGGCCGCGGTCAAGGGGCTCGGCACCGGCAAATAAACTTTTCCCACTATGGCAGGATCAGGAGGAGCATGGAAGGTGGCCTTCGCGGACTTCATGACCGCGCTCATGGCGCTTTTCCTCGTTCTGTGGATCTCGGCCCAGGACAAAAAAATCCTGATCGCGACTTCCAAATATTTTCAAAGCCCGTTCAAGTCCCCGATGGAGGACCACTCGGGCATCATGCCTTTCAACAAGCAGAGCAACGAGCAGGGCTCGAGCAAGTCCAAGGATGATGCGTCCAGCACGGATCAGGCCCGCGACAAGGACAAGCAGGTCGAGCTGAGCTTCCTCAACTCGGTCGCCGCCGACTTCTATCGTCTGCTCCACCTCGATCAGACCCTTGATCAGAAGCCGATCGACATCCAGGTCACCTCCGACGGCCTGCGTATAACCCTTTTCGACCGCTCCCAACAGCCCCTGTTCAAGGATGACGGCGCGGAATTCACGGATTGGGGCATCCACCTGGTCCAGTCGCTCGCCTGGCTCATCGACCGCCATCATTTTCGCGTGACCATCGACGGCCATACCCGCAAGGGCCTGCAGCTGCCCCGCGAGGACTACTCCGACTGGGAGTTGTCGGCCGACCGCGCCAACGCCGCCCGCCGCAAACTCGTCTACTACGCCGTGGAGCCGGAACTCATCGAGCGCGTCACCGGCTACGCCGACACCAAGCCACTCCCCAAAGAGGATCCCTCGGCGGAAGCCAACCAGCGCATCACTCTCAGCCTTTCCCTGCTCCGTCCCGCCAAAGACAAAGACAAGGCCAAGGCGGTCGCCCTGCCGCAGGTCGCGCCCGCGCCGCCGATCGCCGCCAATTCCCATCATCCATGAAACCTTTCCTCCACGGCCGCAACCGGCACAACGATGCCGCGCTCCGCGCTCCCCATGTACACAAGTCCTCTCCGCTGCACGGTGAGGTGCGCTCCCCTGCGGACGGCGCCAACGTCGAGGTGGTCAAGGAGGGCGACAAGATCGTCCGGATCATCGTGACCTGCAGCTGCGGTGAGAAGGTCGAGGTCGAATGCCTCTACCCTCCGGGGAGTTAAGGGGTTCGATTTCCTAAGCAGCTAAATAGCAATATTTAGCATGCTTTATGGGTCGCTTCATACCGGTTGACGGCCTTGGGCCGCCGGGTTTTCCGGTGTGCCGCCCGGGCTTGGTGGATGGGCAGGCAAGAATTGCCGGGAGTAGGGTGGGGTGGTGGATCCCGCTGAAATCGGACAACTCATATATTTTTAAGTATATGGAGTACAGTTAGTAGAGACGTGGTGCAGGGAGGTTGGCATCGGCAGTGCTAAACCCCTGCCAACATGAATATCGGTCTGTATCAAAGTGCCGCTTCGCTCGCCGCCCTCGAGCGCTGGCAGGACAATGTTTCCCAAAACATCACGTCCGCCCAGACGACGGGATACCGCAAGCGCACGATTCAGTTCAGCACCGAGACCGCGGGCGAGATCCGGCCCGATCAACGCGGCCGGTCTGGCGCGGACAGCGGGGTTCCGGCGGTGTTTCCGAAGACCTCCAACGGGATCAACTACATTTCCGGCGAGACGATGCCGACGCGGCGCGAACTCGACATCGCCATCCAGGGCGAAGGTTTCTTCGAGGTGCAGACGCCGGACGGCAGCAAGGCCTACACCCGCAATGGTGAGTTTCGCCTGCGTCCTGACCGCACCGTGGTGACCTCCAGCAACCTGGAAGTCCTCAGCACAAACGGTGATCCCTTTGTCCTGCTCCCCGGTGGCGGCCCGGTGGTCGTCAATCAGGACGGCACGCTCTTCCAAGGCAGTGTCGCCCTCGGCAAGCTCTCCATCCAGAAGTTCGCCAATACCGCCGCCCTGCTGCCGTCTTCCGGCGGTCTATTCGTGGCGACCCCCGCCTCGGGCAAGAGCGAGGTCGAAGCCCCCGACCTGATGCAGGGCTATCTCGAGCAGAGCAACGTCCAGCCCCTCCGCGAAATGGTGGACCTGGTCCTGATTTCCCGCGCCTACGAGGCCAACCAAAAGATGATCACCACGATCGACCAGCAGATGCAGAAGGCCCTCGAGGCCCTCGGTTGAACCCCGGACCCGCCTCCCAATGTTTTCCCCATATAGACAACCGCAATCACGACTGCGTGGCCGCGCCCGGTATGGGGCCGGGCCGGCCCCTTCTTTCGCTCCGTCCACCGCTCAACGCCCCCTGCTCACCTCATGAATCTCTCACTCTATTCCGCCGCCACTGGCATGGAGGCCCAGCAGCTCAACCTCAACACGATCGCCAACAATCTGGCGAACGTGAACACCCCGGGCTTCAAGCGCAGCAAGATCGAGTTTCAGGATCTCCTTTACCAGAAGCCCCGCGCCGCCGGCGCTGACTCGGGCGGTGGCAACATCGTTCCAACCGGCATTGAGATCGGCAACGGCGCCCGCGTCGCCGCCACGTCCAAGGTCTTCACCCAGGGCCAGCTCACGAGCTCCGGCGAAAAGCTGGACGTCGCCATCCAGGGCGACGGCTTCTTCGAGATTCAGCGCGCCGATGGTACGCTCGCCTACACCCGCGACGGTTCCTTCAAGCTCAATGCCCAGGGTCAGGTCGTGAACATCGACGGTCTCCCCGTGCTCAGCGGCTTCCAACCCATCCCCGCCGGCGCCACCAACGTGGCGATCTCCGACGACGGCAACGTCACGGTCCAGACCGCCAGCGGCTCCCAGACTTTCCGGCTCACACTGACGCGGTTCTCCAATCCGGCCGGCCTCCGTTCGCTCGGCGGCAACCTCTATGAGGAAACCGCCGCGTCCGGCACCCCCGAAGCCGGCAATCCCGGCGAACAGGGCTTCGGCCGCACGATCCAAGGCTACATC
>Ga0066420_1000076_pt1 | contig 30745 bp, 28 predicted proteins | sample LakWasMet28_LOW6_2_FD_59547 | JGI IMG/M metagenome (GOLD analysis project Ga0066420, IMG submission 59547) | Freshwater sediment methanotrophic microbial communities from Lake Washington under simulated oxygen tension - Sediment Metagenome 28_LOW6 | ecosystem: Environmental > Aquatic >... | reverse complement strand
CGACATTACAAAAATAATTCCTCCGGCAGATTTCGTATTAAAAAACCAGTCGCTCCGCCACTTTTTACCGAGTAAAAGGGCTGCACCAGGTCAGCGAATGCCCCGGTTTCTGGCCACAGAGGGGCCGATGCGAATCATTCGGCGCGGATCGGAATCCCGCAAGTTCGTGAATCAGGCGACCCAATGGCCGGACCCGTTTAGCCACCTTCCTTGATCGGAGTTGGTCGGTGCGGTGGTTCCGTCAAAAAGACGAACCCGGGCGTCAATCGACGTGGACACTCCTCTTTGCCCGTCTATGCCTCCTTTACCAATTTGCTCAGACCCACCTTTCAGCCAACGAAAATGAAACTGCCGATCTCCATTTTGCTAGGACTCACTTTCCTGGTTTCAGGTTGCCAAAGCACGCTCGAAAACGATGTGGGGATCACAGAGAAGAAATGGCTGCGCAAGATGATCGTCGCTGATTTGGTCTATGCGAAAGATGGCGTGAAGGCGTATAGGTCGGGGACGTCTTATTTCTATTTTCTGAACGACAAGCTCGTGCGGATAGACTCGAACCGCCTCCCGCCCCAGGCAATCAACGGGCTGCCAGCGGGGCGCCCTAATTGAGTCCTTAGCCCGGCCTCGACCGATTTTTCCGGACTCGGCGTCACTTTCGCCAATCGAATCTGGCCTGCTGACAAACGCCCACTCTAGCATGCGAGCCATGGCCTCGGCTTCCTTGCTCATCGATTTTCAGCATCTGACCGTCCCCCGCGGCGACCGCTATGTGTTACGCGACTTTTGTCTCCAAATCCGTCGGGGTGCGCATGTCGCCATCCTTGGCCCCAATGGGTCCGGCAAGTCCACCCTCATCAAGGCCATCACGCGCGAGATTTACCCCGTGGACCGTCCAGGGCTGAAGTACCAGCTCCTGGATCAGGACGATTGGGACATCAACGACCTGCGCAGCCACTTCGGCATCGTGGCCCTGGACCAGCTCCACAAACTCTCCAACGAGGTCACGCTCCGCCGGGTGACCGCACGCGAGTTGCTCCTGTCCGGCTTCTTCAACAGCCTGGGACTCTGGCCGCATCATCGCGTGAAGCCGGCCCAGGAACGCCGGGCCCGGGAGCTATTGCGCTTTCTGGAGATCGGTCACCTCGCCCACCGTCCGGTTTCGGAAATGTCCTCGGGAGAACAGCGTCGCGCCATGATCGGCCGGGCGCTCATCCACGACCCCGAAGCGCTCATTTTGGACGAACCAACCAACAGCCTCGACCCGGGCGCCGTGCGCGACTTCCGGCTGCTGTTGCGCAAGCTGGCTCAAAGCGGCAAGAGCCTGCTGCTGGTCACTCATCACATCGCGGATGTCATTCCCGAGATCGAGAGGGTGATATTCATCAAGAACGGCAAATTGATGGCCGATGGGCCCAAGTCCGCGAACCTGACGTCGGCCAAGCTCTCAAAGTTGTTCGGCGCCCGGCTTAACGTGGTAAAGAACGGACGAAGCTACGACGTAGCCTAGCACGCTAGGGACCATTGCCCACGGCAACGGTCCGGGCGCCTATGGGCAATCGCTCCTACTCTGAGCCCTTCGTGGAACTGCGTCCGCCAAAGCCGCCCTTCCCGCGGCTTACACGTCGCGGTGCACCGTGTCCGGGGCAAACGCTGGCAGGCAGACGGCAATGTACTCGGCTCCGTCAGGGTGCGGCGTGCTGTACTGCACCCACTCACCCTTCGGCGTGTGCACACCTTGGCCGGCCTTCACTGTGAACGTCGCAGCCTTGGTCTTCACCTGCAATTCACCGCGCAGCACGACGGTGTATTCGTCAAATTCCGGCGTCTGACCCGGCTCGACCCAGCCGCCGGGGCTGCGCATGCGGGCGATGCTGGTGCTGGCGGTGCCGCTGTTCACGCGACCAAAGAATTCCTCGATCAGCTTCGGCTTGTTGCCGGCCGCTTCGATGACGGTGGGTTTTGGAATGACGGTAGCCATAGGTGATGTAATGTCGGGCGGGGTCTCCGAACCCCGCATTGAACTTGCTGGAAGACTTCGCAAGAGCAGGGTTCGGAGACCCCGCCCCACATAAAAAACGCCGCGAATTGCTTCGCGGCGTTGGGGGTGAAGTTAATAGCGATAGTGCTCGGGCTTGTACGGCCCTTCGACCGGCACGCCGAGGTATTCGGCCTGCTCCTTGGTCAACTTGGTCAGCTTGACGCCAATGCGCTCCAGATGGAGCCGGGCGACCTCTTCGTCGAGATGCTTCGGCAGGCGATAGACGCCGACCTTGTAGCTGTCCTTGTTCTTCCACAGGTCCAGCTGCGCGAGCGTCTGGTTGGTGAAGGAGTTGGACATCACGAAGGAAGGGTGACCGGTGGCGCAACCCAGGTTGACCAGACGGCCCTCGGCGAGCATGTAGATGCTGTTGCCGTTGGGGAACGTGTAGAGGTCGTACTGCGGCTTGATGGTCGTGCGCTTCGCGTCCGACTTGTTGAGCTTGTCGATCTGGATCTCGTTGTCGAAGTGACCGATGTTGCAGACGATCGCCTGGTCCTTCATCTGGCGCATGTGCTCCAGCGTGATGATGTCCTTGTTGCCCGTCGTGGTGACGTAGATGTCAGCCTTGCCGAGGGTGGACTCGATGGTGTTGACCTCGAAGCCCTCCATCGCGGCCTGCAGGGCGTTGATGGGATCGATCTCGGTGACGATGACGCGGGCGCCAAAGCCCTTCAGCGAAAACGCGGAGCCCTTGCCCACGTCGCCGTAGCCGCACACGCAGGCGACCTTGCCGGCGATCATGACATCGGTGGCGCGCTTCAGGCCGTCGGCGAGGGACTCGCGGCAGCCGTAGAGATTGTCGAACTTGGACTTCGTGACCGAGTCGTTGACGTTGATGGCCGGCACGCGGAGCTTGCCCTTCTCCAACATCTGATAGAGGCGGTGCACGCCGGTCGTCGTCTCCTCAGAGACGCCGCGCCATTCCTTGGCAATCGTGGTCCACTTGAGCGGGTCCTCCTTGTGGACGCGCTTCAGCAGGTTCTTGATGACCTGTTCCTCGTGGGACTCGGAAGGGGTGTCGACCCACTTGCTGCCTTCTTCGAGTTCGCAGCCCTTGTGGATAAGCAGGGTCACATCGCCGCCGTCATCAACGACGAGCTGCGGGCCCTTGCCGCCGGGGAAACTGACGGCCTGCAGGGTGAGATCCCAATATTCTTCGAGCGTCTCGCCCTTCCAGGCGAAAACCGGCACGCCGGATTTGGCGATGGCCGCAGCGGCGTGATCCTGGGTCGAGAAGATGTTGCAGGAAGCCCAACGAACGTCAGCGCCGAGCGAGGTGAGGGTCTCGATGAGGACGGCCGTCTGGATCGTCATGTGCAGCGAACCGGTGATCCGGACCCCTTGCAGGGGCTTGCCCGGGCCGAATTTCTTGCGGACCGAAACAAGGCCGGGCATTTCGTGCTCGGCGACGGAGATTTCCTTACGGCCCCAATCGGCGAGGTTGATATCCTTGACCTTGTAATCGTGGGCCGGAGCGGAAGAGGTGGTGGTAGACATGTTTTTCTATGTGGTTTAGGCGACGGCCGCGCGGAGGGCGGCGGCCTTGTTGGTCTGCTCCCAGGGGAGGCCGTGTTTGCCGAAGTGACCATAATTCGTGGTCTGGCGATAGATCGGGCGGAGCAGGTTGAGTTGGGAAACGATATCGGCGGGCTTGAAGCCGAAGACCTTGGTGACGGCCTTGGCGATCTTCTCGTCGGAGACCTTGCCGGTGCCCATGGTGTCGACGTACACGCTGACGGGGTCGGGATAGCCAATGGCGTAGGCGAGCTGCAGTTCGGCCAGCTCGGCCAGACCGGAAGCGACGATGTTCTTGGCGACCCAGCGGGCCATGTAGGCCGCGGAGCGGTCAACCTTCGACGGATCCTTGCCCGAGAAGGCGCCGCCGCCGTGACGACCCCAACCGCCGTAGGTATCGACGATGATCTTGCGGCCGGTCAGACCGGAATCGCCCTGCGGGCCACCGACGACAAAACGACCGGTCGGGTTGATCAGAAACTGGGTCTTCTTCGTCAGCATGCGGGCGGGAATCACCTTCTTGATGACGTGCTCAATGAGATAATTCTCGATCGTGTTGTGAGAAACCTCGGGCGTGTGCTGCGTGGAGATGACGACGTTGACGACCTCGACGGGTTTGTCGTTCTCGTAGCGGATCGAAACTTGGGACTTCGCGTCCGGACGGAGCCACGGCGCCTTGCCGGACTTGCGGATCTTCGTGAGGAGGCGGCCCAGACGGTGGGCAAACATCACCGGGGTCGGCATCAGCTCGGGCGTCTCATTGCAGGCGTAGCCAAACATGAGGCCCTGGTCGCCGGCACCCTGCTCAGCCTTCTTCTTGCCCTTCACTTTCACGGCATCCACGCCCTGCGCGATGTCGGGTGACTGGCGGGTCAGGTAGTTGTTGATGAAAACCTGATCGGCATGAAACACATCATCGATGTTCACGTAGCCGATTTCGCGGATCGCGTCGCGCACGATCGTCTCGTAGTTGAGCTTCGCCTTGGTGGTGATTTCACCGGCGAGGATCACCATGTTGGACTTAACCATGGTTTCGCAAGCGACGCGGCTGTACTTGTCCTGCGCGAGGCAGGCATCGAGCACGCTGTCGGAGATTAGGTCAGCGACCTTGTCGGGATGACCTTCGCCAACCGACTCGGAGGAGAAAACAAAGGAGTTTGCCATGACCAGACGATTGCCACGCGGCCCCATCAGGCAAGTAAAAACATCGTCGCATCCGGATTCTTTGATATAACAAGGAATACCCGCTGTTTCTCCTTAATGAGCAGGCACCTTTGGCCGTTACAAGCGGTGAGCACTGCAATGACTCATTCTCCAGATTCACCAAAGACCAGTTTGGGTGGCCGCCGCATCCTGATCGTCGATGACGACCGGCTGAACGTGCGCATCCTGGCCAACATTCTGAAGCCAGAGGGCTACGTGATCGCCGAGGCGCACTCGGGAGAGTCGGCCTTGGAGCAATACGAGTCCTTCAAACCAGACCTCGTGTTGCTGGACGTGATCATGCCGGGCATCAGCGGCTTTGAGACCTGTCGCACCCTCAGAAGCAAGCATGGAGATAATCTGGCTCCGGTCATTTTCATCACCGCAAAGTCCCAGTCGGATGATATTGTCGAGGGCCTGGCCGTCGGCGGCGTAGACTACCTCCCGAAGCCTTTCAAACCCAAGGAAGCGCTGGCCCGTCTGCGGACCCATCTGCAAAACCGCATCCTGAACGAACAGCAACGCCAGCTCGTCGCCCAGCTCAGCGCCGCCAACACCGCCAAGAACCGGCTGCTCGGCATGGTTGCCCATGACCTCCGCAATCCCCTCGCCTCCATCCGCGGCCTCGCGGAATTCCTGGAGGACGGCACGGTGGGCGCCCTCACCCCCGATCAGCTCGATCTCGTAAAGACGATCCATGAAGCCAGCCAGGGAATGCTGACCATGGTCAACGAACTGCTCGACCTCTCCGTGATCGAGTCCGGCGAACTCAAGATCCAGCCGTCCAACCGGCCGATCACCGAGTTGCTCACCAAGGCGGTCTGCCTCAACAACATCAACGCCGGCAAGAAGGGCTCGCTTATCAAGTTCCCCTCCCCTCCCGTGGCGAGCGTGCTGCCGATCGACGGCGACAAGGTTCGGCAGGTGCTCGACAACCTCCTGAGCAACGCGATCAAGTTCTCCCCGCCCAACTCAGTGATCGAGGTGAGCACCGAGACCAGCGACTGCTACTATTCCATTCTGGTGAAGGACCAGGGCCCGGGCATCCCTGCCGACGAAAGACACAAGCTCTTCCAGGATTTCGGCCAGACTTCCGTCAAACCCACGGCCGGGGAAAAGAGCACCGGGCTGGGACTCGCCATCTGCAAGCGCATCATGGAATCGCACGGCGGCACCATCACGGTCGAGTCCGCCGACCTCGGCAGCGTGTTCAAGATCACCTTCCCCCTCGCCGCATGAATTCCCCGGTAAAAATCCTTCTCGCCGACGACGAGGCTCACATCAGGAAATTCGTCGGCCTCATTCTGAGGAAATACCATTCGCCCGTCATCCTCGAGGCGGCGGATGGCGCCATCGCCGCCTCCCTGTACGCCCAGGAAAAACCCGACCTCGTCCTGCTCGACGTCAACATGCCAAACATGGACGGATTGCAGGCCCTCGCCGAGATCCGTCGCGCCGATCCCGAGGCGCTGGTCGTGATGCTCACCTCCCTCGCGAACCGCCAGACGGTGGAGGAATGCGTGCGGCTCGGTGCCATCGACTACATCCGCAAGGACACCCCGCGCGAGGAGCTCACCCAGCAGTTTGATCGCCTGTTCGCGGAATGCTTCGGCGAAGCCGAGCCTGCCCATGAAACCTGAGATCCACGCCTTCGCCGGACTCAATGAGGTCCGCTATTCCCTGCCCCAGCTGCTCAGTGAGGTGAAACTCGAGCGCCATGCCCCCGCGTTCGCCATGGAGAAGCTTGAGCAGGTGGAAATCGCCAAGCTGTTCCAGAAAAACCGCCCCCGCCGTGTCATCAAACCGGGAAAATAAAGCCTTTCTGGCGCTCGTCCGGGCCCAGCCGAACTTTGAGTTCACCGCGGAACTCGACACCACCGGGAAACTGCACGGCAGCGGCACCTTGGGTCATCTGCAAGCGATCATCGACGCCCGCATCATGACCAAGGAAGACGCCTGCCGGCTGTGGGCCAATTCCATCGGCATCGCGTACGTCGATGTGCTCGCCTCTGTAATCACCGATGAGGCGGTGGCGAAAATCCCCCTGCCGATCGCCCGCAAGATAAAGGCAATTGGCCTTTACCTGATCGACGGCGTCCTGACCGTCGCGCTGGGGTCACCCGAGGACAAAGACCTTTTGCGCCGGCTCGAGCAGATCGTCCAACTGCCGGTCAGCCCGGTGTTCTGCCTGCCCTGCGAGATCGATGACGCCATCGCCATCCAGTACAGCACGGAAAAAACCCTCTCCGACAGCCTCACCGAGCTCGAGCACGACAGTCTCTTCAACCAGCCCGAGGGTTCCGGCGAGCGTTTCGACCATCTGGCGGAATCGGAGTCCCTGGTAAAGGTCCTCGATGAGATGATCTATTTTGCCCTGCGCGAGCGGGCGACCGACATCCACATCGAGGCTCAGGAGATCAACTCCCGCATCCGGTTCCGCGTCGATGGGATGATGCGTGAAGTCATCACCTTCTCCCGCAAACTCCATCGCGCGATCGTGGCCCGGCTCAAGGTGATGTGCAGCCTCAACATCTCGGAAACCCGTTTTCCCCAGGACGGCCGCTTCTCCCTGAGCATCGGCACCAGCACGGCCAACTTCCGCCTCTCCAGCCTGCCGGCCTTCTACGGCGAAAAGATCGCGATCCGGGTCCTGGCGGCGACGGGCAAGAAATCGATGCTTTCGCTGGACAAGATGCTGATCTCCCAGCCGATTCTCGGGCCGCTCAAGCGACTCATCCAGAATCCCAACGGCATCATCTTCGTGACGGGACCAACGGGCAGCGGCAAGACCACTTCCCTCTACGCGGCCCTCAACGAGATCAACAACCCCGGGATCAACATCTCGACGATCGAGGATCCCGTGGAAATCCAGCTGCCCGGCGCGACCCAAAGCCAGGTCAACGCCCACATCGACCTCAAGTTCCCGACCCTGCTCCGCTCCCTGCTTCGCCAGGATCCCGATGTGATTCTGATCGGTGAGATCCGCGATCTCGAGACGGCCAAGATCGCCACCGAGGCCGCCCTCACGGGCCACCTGGTCTTCGCCACGCTTCACACCAACACGGCGGCCCAGGCAATTACCCGGTTGATGGAGATCGGCGTGGAGCCCTACATGGTCGCACCTTCGGTCATCGGCGTGCTCGCCCAGCGCCTCGCGGCCCGTATCTGCGAGCGATGCAAGGAAGCGTACTATCCAAGCCGCGATGTGCTTTTGCGGTATTTCGAGGAAGAGGGCCTGAGCGAGGTCCCCTTCTACCGCGGCAAAGGCTGCACCCACTGCCGCGGTACGGGCTACAAGGGCCGGATCGCCTTCCACGAACTCATCCTCATCACCGAGGAAATCCGTCAGCTGATCTCAGAGGGCAAAAGCGCCCAGGAGATCACCCGGGCCGCCACCAAGGTCGGCTTCCGTCCTCTCCGTTATGACGGCCTGCGCAAAGTTCTGCTCGGCCTCACCACCATTGAGGAGATAGAACAAAACTCTTCCTTCGAATGGGCCTCCTGAACCCAACCCTCCCATGACCACCTCCCCAGCCGTCAGTGAACATGCCATCGCCGAACTCCGCAGCCTCAACCCTGAGGATCCCCAGTTTCTGCGCGAGCTGATCGATCTTTTCCTCCAGGACATGCCCGCGCGTTTCGCCGATCTGGAAACGGCCATCGAAAAGAATGATGCCGCCTTGCTCACGCGCGCCGCCCACACGATCAAGGGCAGCTGTGGCAACTTTGGGGCCTCCGACCTCGCGGCCGTGGCCTTGACGATGGAACACCAGGGCAAGACCGGCGCGTTCGCCGAAGCCAAAGCCTCCTATCCTCTCCTCAAGGCCGAGTTCGCCCGGGTCGACGCGGCCCTCCGTGCTCTGACCTGAGAGCCCGCCGGCCGGTCGCTTCCGGCCCATAGGCAGAGATCGCCTTCCGGCGATTTTGGGTTCACAAAGGAGGGATGCACTTCGGTCATGCTCAGTCCGCACCCAGCTGCCATCCCGCACGATTGCCGATGAACCGGCTCCTCCTGCCTTTAATCTTCCTGCTGGCGGCGGTCCGACTGCCGGCTCTTGAGTGGACTACCACCCACCAGACGGTGCAGGCCGCCCCTTTGCGCAGCACGGCGGAAACCCAATTCGAATTCACCAACCGCGCCGATCGTCCGGTCACGATCACCCGCGTGGACACCAGCTGCGACTGCCTCGACGCCGAACCGGATTCGAAGGTCATCGCCCCGGGCGCAACCGGCCACATCCGGGCCCGCTTCACGGTGGCCGGTCTCAACGGCACCTACCACCGCACCATTACGGTCACCAGCGACGATGCCCAGACGCCCGTCGCGCTCACGGTGGATCTCCAGGTTCCCGAAGTCGCCTCGCTGACGCCGCGCAGTCTGGAATGGGCGCTCAACCGTCCCGCCGAAGCCAAGACCGTCGAGATTCAAATCGCGGCGGGCCTCGACCTCACGCTCGGCCCGGTCAAGGCCACCAGCGATGACTTTGTCCTTCAGCTGGAAACAATCGAGGCCGGCAGACTTTATCGCCTGCACGCCACCCCTCGCGACACGTCCCAGGCGGTCAGCGCCGCTTTTCGGATCCATGCCACCGCGGGCACCGGTCAATCCCTGATATTCAGCGCCTACGGCAACGTGCGCTGAACACGCTCGCTAGAGCGACTGGACGACGACGGCGATCTTCCCGGTCGAATTGTAGACGGAAAGGGCGTACAGGCCGATCATCACCAAGGCGCACCCCAACCGGGCGAAACCTGACATCAGGAAACCGAGCACCGCCCCGGCACCGGCCTTCATGGCCTCCTTGTCCGTTTTCTTGCCCAGCCACTTCTCCGCGAGCACGGCCCCGAAGATCGTCCCCAGAAGGAGTGCCGGCAGAGAAAAGAACATCCCCGCCAGAGCCCCGCCCGTCGCCCCGGCCATGCCCCATTTGCCACCACCGAGCAATCGGGTCCCCAACATCGTGCAGCCGACATCCGCCACGACGGACAGCAGCCAGAACACCGCGATCCAAACCACTGCCTGCCACGTGAGCGTGTGCGGCAGCACCCATTTCTGGAGCAGAATGCCCAATAAGATCAGCGTGGTTCCCGGCATCAGCGGGACCACACAGCCCAGCAGACCCAGCAAAATCAGGGTGATGGTGACGCTCCAAACGAGATATTCCATACCCCCATGACACGTCAAAACGGCCCCTGGTTGCAACGCATCAGATCAAACACCAGCGGCTCAGCGATAGAGAGCCGTGACCGGGGTGGCCGTGAGCACATTGTACTGGCGCATCGCCAGGCGCCACCAAGGCGAAAGTTTTTCCGGCGGTTGCTTCCACAGCTGTTCGTGCAGCCAGTTCATGGACTCGGGATCGAGCAGCAGCGCCATCTTCTCGCGCGTGGAGAGGCGGTCCGGACCATCCGCCAGCAGTTTCCGACGCAACTCCACGAAGTACCGGCGCACCGAATAGCTGCCCGGCCGGCGTTGGCGCAGCAGGGAAACGTGCACCGCGTTCACGTACGGATCCAAGATCGCCTGCATCAACCCATAGTCGCGACGCAGCTCCCGGATGGGCTGCATCTGTTTATAGCATTCCGCCAAGTGGCGGTCCAGCAGCGTCAACTCCTTGGCCGGTTCGGTTTCATCGGGCGTCAGGAACAGTCCGATCTCCCGGGTGCGCCGCCCCAGGCTCGCGCGGCTGAGCAAGATCGAGAGCGGCGCCGACAAGAGCAATCCCAGCAGCACGGGTGAAAGCCACCAGAAGAACGACGGTGCGATGATATAGGTCGACGCGCCCCAGACCAAACCGAACAGGGTCTGGCCGTAGTGAGTGATGATCGCCTCGCGCCAGTCCGGATCGTCACTGGCCTTGCGCTGCTGGGTGACCCACGAGACGCCCTGGCCGAGTAGGATATAAGCGACAAACTTGGCGTGAAACATCATGTTGATCGGCGCGAGCAGCGCGGAGGCGATCACTTCCAGAACGGTGCTGATGATCAGCCGGAACGGGCCGCCGTACGCGCCGCTGCGACCATGCTTCAGCACCAGGCCCAGGCTGAGCACCTTGGGCAGGAAGATGAGCACCATCGTGAGGATGAAGAGCGCGAGCGCCTCCGGCATCGGCACGGCGTAATCAAAGATCATCGTGTAATGCGGACCGGCATCGGCGGCATCGGCCGCATGCTGCACCGTGTTGAACCGGTGGAGGGTGCAGATGAGCATGAAGAGCAGCCAGAGCGGCGAACCGACATAACCCATGATGCCCATCAGCAGGTGGAAACGGTTGATCGGGTGGAATCCACGCGCAAAGAGCAGCCAGCTGTGCTGCAGGTTGCCCTGACACCAGCGTCGGTCGCGTTTCGCGCTGTCGATCAGCGTCGGCGGCCCTTCCTCGAAGGTGCCTTCGATATCGTAGGCCAGCCAGACCTTCCAGCCGGCTTTGCGCATCAGCGCGGCCTCGACAAAATCATGACTCAGGATCCGTCCGCCGAAGGGTTCCGCTCCGGGCAGCTCAGGCAAGGCCGCGTGCTCCATGAAGGGAGCGACGCGGATCACCGCGTTGTGCCCCCAAAAGTTGCTCTCGCCCTGGTGCCAGTAGTTCAGACCGGACAAAAACATCGGGCCATACAGCCGGCTGGCAAACTGCTGGATCCGGGAGAACGGCGTGATGCCGTTCACGATGCGCGGCGCGGTCTGCAAGATGCCCACCGTGGGATTGCGTTCCATCATGGCCACGAGCTGCACGATGGATTCGCCTGTCATGATGCTGTCGGCATCCAGCACCACCATGTAGCGGTAGCTGCTGCCCCAGCGCCGCAGAAAGTCGGCGACGTTGCCACTCTTCTTGTTGATGGCGACCCGCCGCTTCCGGTAGAAGATGCGCCCGAAGCCGTTCAACTGCTTGCAAAGCTCGGCCCACGCCACCTCCTCCTGAATCCATCGGTTGGGGTCGTTGGAATCGCTGAGGATGAAGAAGTCGAAATCGTCGAGCCGGCCCGTTTCCTCCAGCGAGCGGTAGATGACGCGCAATCCCTCGAAGATGCGGCTCGGATCCTCGTTGAACACCGGCATGATGATCGCCGTGCTGCCGAGCGGAAGCTGGCTGAGCGGCTCCCCTTCGATGGAGCGCGTGATCCGGGCGGAGTCGCCGCGGTTGATCACATACAGGCCCAGCACCGCAGTGCAAAAACCAGTGGCAATGTTCGCAAACAGGATCGCGAAAAGCACGAGAACCGGCAGGTCCGCGTAGTTGCTCGGGCCGCGCCAGAGCAGATCCGCCATGAACCACGACGCCAGGGTCGTGAGCAAGAACACCAGGGTGAAAAAGGTGGCGCGCCGCCGGCTGACCCGCGACTTGTCCACCTGTTCGACTGTGAAGGGCACGCTCATCGGGTGGCGTAGAAGACGAGGGCCATCACGGAAAGAAAGAGAGCCCACAGCAGCGTGACCCGCAGGATGGGCCACTTCTCGATCTGTTCAAAGGTCTGTCCGGCCACCTCGGTCAGGGCCCCGAGCTCGATGGTGCGCGGCACCATGCTCGTGACGGTCATGTCCGGCCCGGCCTGGATTGACCGTCGTTGCATCTCCTGCGCGAACTCCGGGGGCACACACTGTTCGTCGAGGAAAGCATACGGCCAACGGTCCACGCCGTCGGACAGCAGCAAAGCCACCCGACCTTCCACGGCGATGCGTTCATGGGGCAGGTTCTTGTCACCCAGTAACTCCCCGAACCACTCGTCCATCATGCGGTCGATCTCCTCGGCCGCGAGCGTAGTCGGATCGAGCGTTGTGTCCTGCTCATGCCGCGCAGCCGCCCGCGCGATGACCTTCTGCAAAATGGTAATCTGCTGCAGCCGATTGTGCACCCGGTGCGCGCGCAGATAGTCCTCCACGCGGATGTAGGCCGCGTTCCATTGTTCCGGCGTGCCGGTTCGCGGACGAAAGGCGTTTAAGGTGTCCAAAGGTGGCTCCATGTCTCCGTGAGGGTTTGCTTGTCCCGCCGCAAAAAGCAGCGCAGTTCGACCGGCCGGCCGGTCCCATCCGCCGCCAGTTCAAACACCGCGCGCCAGACGCCCCCCGGCGCGATCCAATTTACCGCACCGACCCCAATCAGTCGCGCGCCCTCGCCCACCGACACCACCGCCTCGATATCGGAACGCGACGGAGATTCCGGCAGCCGGGCAAAATCCACGACGATGCGACGGCGCTCCGGATGATCCAGCACGGCTCCTTGGCGCGTCGAGACAACATAGCCGGCGGGCCGACGGCCCTCATCGGCGCCGAGCCAGTGCAAACGGTACTCGTACGCCAGCGGCTCGCCGGGCGCAGGCAGGCGGGCGGGCACCCAGAACGCCACGATGTTGTCATTGGTCTCATCCGGGGAGTGCAATTCGACCAGCCTTACCGATCCCCGACCCCAGTCACCGATCGGCTCGACCCAAGCGCTGGGCCGCAAGTGATAGTTGGCCTCGACGTCGTCGTAGTGCGCGAATTCCCGATCGCGCTGCAGCAGGCCAAAGCCTTTGGGTGCCTGGTCGGCAAACGCACTCGCCCGCGTGCGCGCTGGATTGTTCAACGGTCGCCAGATCCACTCACCGGCTCCGGTGTGCATCAGCAGTCCGTCGGAGTCATGCACCTCAGGGCGGAAGTCATCGCGCGACCAACCGTTGACCTCCCCATGCAGGAACATGCTGGTGAGCGGGGCGAGCCCCACGACGGCAGGCAATTGCCGGAAATACAGGACCGTCTTGACCTGCATCACCGTTTCCTTGCCCGGCGTGATGACGAACTGGAAAGCCCCGGCCACGCTGGGGCTGTCGAGCAACGCCATCACCTTGATGGACGCGGCACCCACGGCCGGGCGTTCAATCCAGTATTCGGAGAAACGGGGAAACTCCTCGGTTTCAGGTCCGCCGCTGTTGATCGCCAGGCCGCGGGCGGAAAGGCCGTAGTGAAGGCCTTGCGCCAGACTGCGGAAATAGCTCGCCCCCAGGAAAACCGCCAGCTCGTCCATCACGCCCGGCCGGTTCAGGGCATAATGCAGGCGCAGGCCGGCAAAGCCCATGTCAGGCGGGACCGGGCCGGGCAGTTGCTTGCCTCCGTAGATAAAGAGAGCGGGATCAAAAGGGATCAGTTTTTCCCGGCCTCCGCTCACCTCATGGATCTGCACCGGTTCCTTGAACAGCCAGCCGGGGTGAAAGAACTGCAGCTGAAAGGGCAAACGATCCGCCTGCCACCAAGCATGCCCGGGGTCGAAGCGGATGGCCTGATGCTGCAGGTAGCTGTAGCCGGCCAGCCAGTCGGGCACTCGCGATACCGGGGCGGAGTAAGGACGGGCAGCCAGTTCCCGGGCCTTGGCCTGCACGGCGGCAAAATCAAAATCCTTCGCGCTCGCCTGCGGGCCACCCACCGCCAGCAGCAGGCCGAGAAAGAGAATGCCCTTCTTCATCAGAGGAAATAATTGCGCTGTTTGTCAGATATGGGCAGCTCCGCCCGCTCCATCACCGCGAGCAGGTCCTCCCAGGCATCGCGCTTGATCTTTTTCGCCGAGGCCGAGACCAGTCCCTCCTGACGCAGCAGGTAGGAAGGATGGTAAGTGGCGCGCAAAGGCGTGTCGGCGTAATCGTGCCAACTGCCGCGCGCCGCGCCCATCGATTTGAACCGTTCCGCGCCCAACAAGCCGTCCACCGCCGTCTTGCCGAGCGCGACGAGCACCTTCGGGCGGACGATGGCGATTTGCGCCCGGATAAATGGCAGGCAATAGACCATTTCCTCTGCCGTGGGCGGACGGTTGCCGGTCTGCGAACCATCGGCATTGCGCACGCCGAGCTCCGGGCGCCAGTTCAGGATGTTGCCGATGTAAACCTGGCTGCGATCAAGCCCCATGGCCTTGATCATGCGGTTGAGCAACTGGCCCGCACGACCGACAAACGGTTCGCCCAGATCCTCCTCGTCCGCACCCGGGGCCTCGCCCACAAACATGATGGACGCGTCCAGGTTGCCGACGCCAAACACCACCTGTTTGCCCTTGTACACCCGCTCGCGACAAACCGGATCATTCAACACGAGTTCGCGCAAGGCCTGCCATTGCGTGGCCTTGTCCCCTTGCGGCAAGGCGATGTCGGCCCGTGGGGGCAAAGCTGGTTTGGTTTTGACCGCCGCGGGTTTCGCCGCGGGGGCCGCCACGGAGCTGGGCACGAACGTCGTGATTTCCTCGTTCTCACTCACGGCGGTTCTCGCGGCGGGTTCCTCGGCAATCTCCGGCGCATCCGCCAACACGGCCCGCAATTCGTCCAGACTGGACTCACTGATGGAAACCGTGCGCCGCCCTTCGGACTTCAGTCGCCGAAGTTCGTCATTCAGTGCCAGCAGTTGTTCGCGGGTGTTCAAGGGGCGTTACACCGTTCGGGAAGCCATCAGCTTCTCAACGTATTTGGCCAGCAAGTCGAACTCGAGGTTCACACCCGACCCGGGCTTTTTCTCCTGGAGATTTGTCGCCGCCAGCGTGTGGGGAATCAGCCACACGGCAAAGGAGTCACCCTCCACTTCCGCCACCGTCAGGGAAATGCCGTCCACGGCGATCGAACCTTTGTAGACCAGGTATCGTCCCCAGCCCGCAGGGGCTGTGACCTTCAGGTAATGATCCTTGCCGCGCGGTTCAAAGGTGCTCACCCGCCCGAGAATATCAATATGGCCGGAAACGAAATGGCCGCCCAGCCGGCTCTCCGGCTTGAGGCTTCGCTCCAGATTCACCGCGGAGCCCGATTTGAGCTCGCTGAAATTGGTCAGCCGCCGCGTTTCCTCCAGGAGCTCAAAGGTCAGCTGCTCCGCACCGCGGTTCGTCACCGTGAGACAGCAGCCGTTGACTGCAACGCTGTCTCCGACAGACACATCGGCTGGCACGACTTTGGCGGCAAGGCGCAATTCCCAGGCATTTTGAGTGGGAGCGAAGCTCGTCACCCGACCTACTTCTTCAACGAGACCGGTAAACATGACTCATGCCTAAGTGACCCGGGGCGGAAGCACCAGAAAAAGTCCGCCGACATCATCATTTCCCAAGATTGACGGTACCTCTGAAGGTCTCACAGTGACCGATTTAACTCAATGGCCGCTACCAACTGCAAAGAATACGAGTTCCTCACAATCGAGCCACACTGGCAGTCGGTTTGGGAACAATCCAAGCCTTTCCGGGCCGAAAACAGCTCGACGAAGCCCAAGTTCTACGTGCTGGACATGTTCCCCTACCCGTCCGGGGCCGGCCTGCACATCGGCCATCCGGAAGGCTACACGGGCACGGACATTCTTGCCCGCTACAAACGGGCCCGCGGGTTCAATGTCCTCCATCCGATCGGCTGGGACGCTTTCGGCCTGCCCGCGGAACAACACGCCGTAAAGACCGGGACCCACCCTTCCGCGAACACGCAGAACAACATCACGAATTTCCGCCGGCAGATCAAGGCGCTGGGGTTCAGCTACGACTGGGACCGCGAGGTCGATACGACCGACCCCAAGTACTTCCGCTGGACCCAGTGGATTTTCCTCCAGCTCTTCAAGAAAGGCCTGGCCTATGTCGACGAACGACCGGTCTGGTGGTGCCCGGAACTGCGTACCGTGCTCGCCAATGAGGAGGTCGTGGACGGCAAGTCCGAGGTCGGCAATTTCCCGGTGGAACGTCGCAACCTGCGTCAGTGGGTGCTCCGCATCACCGCCTATGCGGAACAGCTGATCGATGGGCTCAAGAACGTCGATTGGCCGGATTCGACCAAGCGCATGCAGGAAGCCTGGATCGGACGCAGCGAGGGTGCCGAGGTGCACTTCAAGCTGGAGGATCCGAAGCTCGGCGACCTCAAGATTTTCACCACGCGTCCCGACACGCTCTTCGGTTGCACCTACATGGTGCTTGCCCCCGAACACCCCTTGGTACCCGCCCTGACCACGTCCGCCCAGCGCGACGCCGTGGACGCCTACCGCAAGAAAACCGCGGCCAAGAGCGACGTCGAACGCATGTCTGAGGCGGCCAAAGAAAAGAGCGGCGTCTTCACTGGCAGCTACGCGATCAATCCGGTCAATGGCGAAAAGGTGCCCGTGTGGATTGCCGACTACGTGCTCATGGGCTACGGCACCGGCGCCATCATGGCCGTGCCCGCCCACGACGAACGCGATTACGAGTTCGCCCGGCAATACCAGTTGCCCATCCCGCGCGTCATCGCCGCGGCCGACGGCAGCGACACCCTGCCATACACCGGCGACGGCGTGCTCATCAACTCGCCCGGCTACGACGGCCTGGCCTGGCCGGAAGCAAAGAAAAAAATCTCCGCCGATCTCGCCGCGAAAGGCATCGGCAAGGCCACGATCAACTACAAGCTGCGCGACTGGTTGTTCTCGCGCCAGCGCTACTGGGGTGAACCGTTCCCGATCGTTTGGGTCAGCGAAACGGACTATCGCGCCGCGGCCGCACTGCGGTCCGACCTGCCCGCCAATCCGGTCACCTTTGTCGAGAACAACGTGACCCATTTCGCGCTGCCGCTTCCCGATGTGGCCTTGCCGCTCGTGTTGCCCGAAGTGCAGTCCTATCTGCCCAGCGGCACGGGAGAAAGTCCCTTGGCCAACGTCACCGACTGGCTCGAGGTCTGGTTCAATGTCCAGACCGGCGCCAGCGTTCCCGCCTCTTCGGCCCGGCCGTCGGGCGACGCGTGGGTCCGCGCCCGCCGCGAGACCAACACCATGCCGCAGTGGGCCGGTTCGTGCTGGTACTACCTGCGCTACCTCGATCCGCAAAATGCCAACGCCATCGCCAGCCCGGAAGCGTTGAAGTATTGGGGCGTGCCCGATCTCTACGTCGGTGGCGCCGAGCACGCCGTGCTACATCTGCTCTACGCCCGTTTCTGGCACAAGGTCCTGTTTGATCTCGGCGTAGTCCCGCAGAGTGAGCCGTTCACGAAGCTCTTTCACCAGGGCATCATCCTCGGCGAGGACGGCGTCAAGATGTCCAAGAGCCGCGGCAACGTGGTGAATCCCGACGACATCATCCGGGAGTATGGCGCCGACTCCCTGCGCCTCTACCTGATGTTCCTCGGACCGCTCGAGGCGATGAAACCCTGGAATCCCAAGGGCATCGAGGGCGTGCACCGTTTCCTCAAGAAGGTCTGGCGCGAGTGCCTCGATCCCGAAGGCGCCATCAATCCCCGCATCGTGGCCACCGGCGCCCTGTCGGCCGACGCCGAGAAGGTGCTGCACGAGACGATCAAGAAGGTTGGCGAGGATTACGAACAGCTGCGCTTCAACACCGCCATCTCTCAGCTCATGATTCTGGTCAACACGCTGCAGAAGGAACCGAGCCTGCCGCGCCCGGTTATGCTCGACCTCATCCGCTTGCTGGCTCCGATGGCCCCGCATCTGGCCGAGGAACTCTGGGCCCGACTCGGTGAAACCGGCTCAGTGATGTCCGGCGGTTGGCCGGCCTTCGATGCGGCCAAGCTCGTCTCGTCCACCATCACGATCGTCATCCAAGTGAACGGCAAACATCGGGGCGATGTCTCCGTCGCTCCCGATGCAACGGAAGCGGAATTGACCACCTTGGCTGGCGCTCACCCCAAAGTGGCTCCGCATTTGGCTGAAAAGACCATTAGGAGAACTATTTACGTAAAAGGAAGGTTGATAAACCTTATTGTTTAGGCATTTAGACGATTAGGTATGGATCAGGACAAATGCACTTGTAATAGGTGATTCACCCTAGTAAAATCCGGGAAATTCAATTACGGCTCCCTTCAGCCGTAGTACAACCATCGCCCGTCTTTTCATACCTCATGAAAACCCTTCTGTCCTGCCTGATTCTCGCCGTACTTACGGCCTCGGTGGCATCGGCCGCCGATTCAGCATCTCCAGCCTCGCCCGCCCGGGCCAAGGGACCGACCAGTAAGATCTTTCTGGCCGAGACCAAGGGCGAGACGCAGATCCAGAACGGCGACAAAATTTATACAGCCCAACAGGCGACGGCCTTTGATGCGCCTGGCACCATCATCCAGACGAAGGCGAAATCCCATGACGCCTTGGTGTACTCCAACGGCACCGGCCTTTTTGTCGACGAGAGCACCCGGGTTGAAATCAGCCGGTTTACACAAGCTCCCTTTGCGCCCGACCCCAACAACACCTTGGGATCGAGCCACGAACCCTCCGTGTCGCACAGCAATATCGCGCTTTCCTACGGCGCGATTGGGATCTGCACGAACCAGCTGATTTCCGGCAGCTCGATGCTGTACACCACGCCATTCGCCGCCATCACCATCCGCGGTGGCAAGGTCGCCATCGAGTCGACCCCGGACGGCACCATCGTCGATCTGCTGGAGGGCGACATTACCGTCCGCGCCGGTGAAAAGGACATCGGTGGTCAGGTCCTCCGCGCCGGCGAGCGCGCCATCATCCGACCGCCTGCGATCAACGGACAGTCTCCGCAGATCACCATCCAGCCCATGACGCGCGAGGAGATGGCCGTGGCGGACCGCCGGGTGGAAATGGCCTGCAACGCCCGCCGCTCGGTTACTTTTGGGATCATCCAGCGCAAGGCCGAGGAAGGCCTGCGTTCCGGTGAGGAAGCTGGCACGGCCGCCAACGGGGCTGATGCCGCCGGCGACAATGAGGCCGCCGGCGCCGCGGCCAGCGACCAGCAGATCGTCGCCCAGCCGACGGTGCCCGCGAACCCGCCGAACAATATCGTGATCAGTCCTGATCGCCTGCCCGGTACCTGACCCTCATGCCCCAATTGCTCCGCTCCACCCGCACCCCGCTCCTTCTGTTGGCGACACTCCTGCTCGGAGTCGCCCCGGTCAGCGCCCTTCTTAATATCGACGGCACCCGCAACCAGATCTTTGTCTTCGGCGGAGTAACCTTCGGCTACAGCAGCAACATCTTCTCTGAGCGTGACGGCCGCGGCGACTCCACGGTCACCGCGCAGGCCGGCGCCGATTGGAAACGCCGCGCGGGAATCATCGCCGTCGATTCAACCCTGAAGTTCGACTTCCTGCGCTATCGGGAGTTCAATGATCAGAGCACGGTCAACCCCAGTTTCACGATCTCCTTCATCAAGGCCGAGGGCCGCACCACCGGCTCGTTCAAGCTGGCTGCCTACCGGGAGTCGCGGGCCGACAGCGCGGTCAATCTGCGGACCAATCCTTGGAATTATCCGGTCTCGCTGACGCTGCGTTACCCGCTCAGCCAGAAATTCTACATCACCTCCGACACCGGTTATCTGCATCGCTCCTACGGAAACGTCCAGGGCCTCGTCGACTACACGGATTTCACCCAGGGCGTGGACCTTTACTACGTCTACACCTCCAAGCTGGATTTGTTTGCGGGTTACCGCATTCGTTTGGCCACCACCAGCCTTGATCAGAACAGTCAGGACCATTGGTTCAATGTGGGTGTCACCGGCGGGCTCTTTTCCAAACTCACCGGCAACGTCCGCGTCGGCTACCAGATCCGCAAACTCAGCAAAGCCGGCAGCGGTCAATTCGAGCAACTCAATGCTTCGGCGGGAGTCAGCTGGCCGATCACCCGCAAGCTGATGTTGCGCCTGCAGGCTGCCCGTGATTTCAGCACCATCGCCACCGGCGCGTCCGTCGACACCACGAGCGTGGCGCTCAATGCGGACTACACCCTCAACCGCAAAATCTTCTTGAACGCCGGGGTCTCCGGCGGCCGCAACAAATTCCTGAATGATGTGGCGGATCGCCATGACACCTTCTTCGGCTGGGACACCGGAATCCGCTACCAGATGAACGAACACTTCCAGATGGGCGCCAGCTTTTCGTACGTGAAGAATTGGTCCTCCCTGAACTACGCCGATTTTGATAACAAAGGATTCTCCCTCGATATCTCCACCCGCTATTGAGCCCCGCCATGAAAACAACCCGCCTCCCAGTTCTCTTCGCGCTGCTGTTCGCCGGGTTCGCCGTGTCTTCCGCCCAGAACTCGGAAAAGAAAAGCTATATCCACACCCTTACCCTGGCTGACAAGGTCCGGATCGTGGTCTATCAAGAGGACGACCTCACCAGCCTTTCCCGCATTGATGCCCGGGGTCGGGTCAACCTGAACCTGATCGGGGAAATCGCCATCGGTGGCATGACCGTGAACGAAGCCCAGACCGCCATTGAGAACGCCTACAAGGCCGGCCGGTTTCTCCGCAATCCCCAGGTGACCGTCAGCGTTGAGGAATACGCCCCTCGGATCGTCTCCATCCAGGGCCGCATTCGCAATGCCGGTGACTACACCCTGCCCATCGAATCGACCCTGACCGTTGTGGAACTGGTGACCAAGGCAGGCGGCATCGACGACATCGGCAAGGGTTCCGCCGTCACCGTGACCCGCATCATGCCCGACGGCGCCAAGAAAGTCTTCACAGTGGACGTCGATAGTGTAATCAAGGGCAAGAAAGACAGTAAGTCCGATGATTCCACCATGTTGCTCCAACCCGGGGACATTGTTTATGTCCCGGAACGCCTGATCTAAGACGCCCCAATGCCCCCTCCGGATTTCCCTCCCCATGCCGCTTCGTCCAAGGCCGGAGCTGCATCGCTCCATGGCAACGAGAGCCATGTGACCGAGAGGAAGACCCTGCGCGACTACTACATCATCCTCCGCGAGCGCCTCTGGATCGCCCTCCCGGTCGCCCTGCTGGTTTCGCTCTCGGTCGGCTATTACAAGGCGCAGGAGACACCGATGTATTCCAGCACCGCGACGATGCAGTTTGAGCGCCCCGAACGCGTCGTCATCAGCGAACAGGTCGTCGATACCTCCGTCCGCAACGACATCGACCTCAACACCTACATCCAGATCCTCACGAGCAACAAGCTGCGCACCATGGTTTCGCAGTCGCTCACCACCGAGGAAATCAAGATTCTCCAGCGTCCCTATCTCGCCGAGCTTGTCCCGGGCGCCAGTCCGCCCCCCGCCGGCGAGCTGCTCGGCAGCATGTCGCCCCAGTCCATCCGCAACAGTTTTCTCATCAACATCACGGTGACCAACCGCGACCCCGAGGGAGCGGCCATATTGGCAAACCGCTATGTGGACCAGTTCATGTCCTACCTTCTGCAGAACGTGGGCGGGAAGAACGAATACGCCGCTGATTTCCTCAAGGCGCGCGCCGAGACCCTGCGTCGCGAATCCGAGGCCGCGGAGACCCGCCTGCAGGAATATCGCCGCAAGCACAACCTGGTCTCGTTCGACAACAGCATCAACATCATTGGCGACCGGCTCCGGGGCTACAATACCAGCCTCACCGAGGCCCGCAGCGCCCGCATCAATATCGAAAACCTCTTCGGCCAGATTGAGCGTATGCAACAGTCCGGCGGCAACCTGCTCGATATCGGCTACATCTCGTCCTACGGCAACATCGCCGCGCTCAAGAACCAGCTGACCGACCTGCAGAACCAGCAGTCCATTCTCAGCGAACGCTATCTGGAGCGGCACCCCAAGATGATCAATGTCGCCAACTCGATCGAAGTGGTCACAGCCCAGATCAAGGTGGACATCGCCCAATCCATCAACGCGCTCCGGGCTCAGCTCGACAAGCTCAAGGAAACGGAGGCTTCCTATGCCAAGGAATACAAGGAGGCCGAAAAGGAACAGCTGCGCCTTGGTGAACTTTCCATCGAATTCAAGAGCCTCGAGAACCAGGCCCAGGTCGCCAAGACCAACTACATCCAGATTCTCGACCGCCTCAACCAGACCACGAACTCGAAGAATCTCGAGAACATCCCGGTCAAGCCGCTGGATCGCGCCCTGCCCGCCGGCGCGCCCTACACCCCCAATCTGCGCAACATCATCAAGACCAGCCTCGGCCTGGGCTTCATCGTATTCGCCGCCGTCGCCGTGGGCCTCAGCTTCATCGACGATCGCGTCAAGAGCGCCTGGGACATCGAGGGATTCATCGGCGCCCACTTGCTGGGCATCATTCCTGAATTGGGAGATATTCCCGACACCGAGAAACATTCGCTCGTCAACAGCAACAAGACCTCTCCCGGATCAGAAGCCTTCCTGAGCGTTTACAGCGCCGTGAAGATCCAGTCCAAACTCGATTTCCCCAAGTCGATTCTGGTCACCAGCACGATCCCGGGTGAAGGCAAGACGATGATCAGTTGCAACCTGGCCGCATCTTTTGCCCGCCACGGCAAACGTGTGCTCATCATCGACTGCGACATGCGGCGCCCGATGCTCCACCGTCATTTCCAGCTGACCAATGACGCCGGCCTGATCGCCTGGTTTGAAGCGGGAGCCACCATCCCGGCCGATCCCTTCACCGACCCTCATCTGGGGCTCACCAAGGCCGAGGAAAACCTTTACCTGCTCCGTTCTGGCGGACGCTCCAAGAGCCCGACCGAACTCCTCGAAAAGCCGGTCTTTGGCCAGTTCCTCGAGGCCATGAAACAGCATTTCGACCTCATCGTGGTGGATTCCCCGCCCATGGGCGCCGTGACCGACTCCCTGCTCATCTCCGAGCGCACCGACGAGGTCATCTATGTTTGCCGCTTCAACCGGGCTTACCGGAAGCACATCCGACTCTACATCAAGCAGCTCAAGGAGAGCAAAAACGAACTCCTGGGCATTGTGCTGAACGGCCTTTCCCCTCGCCGGATCGAGTACTACAGCAATTACCGCTACTATCGCAGCTACAAGAAGTACTACGGCTCCCAATCGTAGCAGTGGCATTTGCCCCGGAGTAACGGATGAATCCGCCGGGCGCGCAGTCCGGTATTGTCGTCCCAGCGTCCATAGTCCGTAGTCAGGCGCTTGCCCATGCCCTCCGCCTTTCTCCCTCCCACGTTTGATCCCCGCCGTCCGGTGGTGTTGATTGCTGGACGTGGCCAGTATCCGGTGATCACAGCGGCAAACGCCCGGTCAGCCGGTGTACCCCTCCGGTTGGTCGCCATGGACGACGAAACGGAGCCGGGTCTCATCGAATCGTTCCCTGCCAACGAAAGGGTTTCGCTCAATGTCGGGCAGATCGGCAAGATGTTGGATTCCCTCAAGACTTTCGGCGCCGGCTATGCCCTCATGGCCGGACAGGTGAAGCCCAAGAAACTCTTCCACGGCCTGACCCCCGACCTCAAGGCCGCCAGCATCCTCTTCTCCCTCAAGCGCCGCAACGCCGAGACCATTTTCGGGGCGATCGCCGCAGAGATCGAGAAGCTCGGCGTCACCCTCCTTGATGCCCGCGCCTTTATCGACGACCAGATGGCGACCGCCGGCAACATGGCCGGCCCCAAGCTGCCCACCGACGAGGAATACCTCCAACACGGCATCCACATCGCCCGCGAAATGGCCCGGCTCGACATCGGTCAGGGATGCGTCGTGCGCAAGGGCACCGTTCTGGCCGTCGAGGCCTTCGAGGGAACCGACGACATGCTCCGCCGGGCCGGTACCTTCAAGACCGACGAGACCCTGTTCGTGAAGACCGTCAAGGCCCGGCAGGACTTTCGCTTCGATGTACCCGTCTTTGGCCTCCGTACCCTCCAAACGATGAAAGAATCCGGCATCGCCGCCGCCGCTCTCGAGGCGGGCAAGGTGATCATGCTCGAAAAACCGGCGGTCCTCAAACAGGCCAAGGCACTCGGCATCGCCCTGCACGGCTTCTGAGCCACCCGCTTGCACTTTCACCCGACTAAACGCACCTTTAATCCATGTCCGCCGATATCGTCGATGTTTCCATCAAAGGCCTGATGCCCACCGCCAACGGCTGTGCCGTGTTTATCGGCAATGACGAGAAGACCTTCGTCATCTACGTCGACCCCAGCGTCGGCAGCGCAATCTCCATGACCATCAACGGGGTCAAGAAAGAGCGCCCGCTGACCCATGATCTCGTCGGCAATCTGTTGCTCGGCTTCGACATTTCGCTCGAGCGGATCGTCATCAACGACGTCAATGAAGGGACCTATTTCGCCCGCATCATTCTGCACATGCAGAACGAACTCGGCCGCAAGTTCCTCGAGCTCGACGCGCGCCCCAGTGACTCCATCGTGCTGGCCCTGCAGCAGAAACGCCCCATCTTCGTCGCCCGCAAGGTTTTTGACGCGGTCGAGGACATGAGCGAGATCCTCGAGCGGGTGCTCAAGCAGCAGAAGGAAGAGGGCAAGGACGAGAGCGACACCTGACCTGATGAGCGTGCCCGACCGCATTCTCCCGGCCGGTCTTGTCCCCGGGCAGCCGTTCACCGCGCTGGCCCCGATGCAGGATGTCACCGACCTCGCCTTCATGCGCGTGATGGCGCACTACGGTGCACCCGACTGGTTCTTCACCGAATTCTTCCGCGTCCACGGCCAATCCCGGCCCGAGAAACATATCCTGCGATCCATCGTGGAGAACCAGACCGGCCGGCCGGTGTTCGCCCAACTCATCGGCGAGCACATCCCCGACATGGTCCGCACGGTCAAGGATCTCCTCCACTACCCTGTCGCCGGCATCGATCTCAACATGGGTTGCCCGGCCCCGAAGATCTACAAGAAGAACGTGGGCGGCGGCCTCCTCCGCGATCCGGCCAAGATCGATGCCCTCATCGGCGCCATGCGTGACGCGGTTCCCGGCCTCTTCACGGTCAAGATGCGCATCGGTTTCGACTCCACCGCCAACTACGAGCCGATCCTCCACCTGATCAACAAGCACGGTGTCGACCTGCTCAGCGTGCACGGCCGCACCGTCAAGGAAGGCTACCGGTCCGATGTCCATTACGATTTCATCGGACTCGCAGCCCGCACCGTTCGCTGCCCGGTGCTCGCCAACGGCAATGTCAGCTCTGCCGCCAAAGCCTCCGAGATCCTGACGCAAACCGGCGCCGCCGGAGTGATGATCGGCCGTCACGCCATCCGCAATCCTTGGATCTTTCGTCAATGCCGGGAGCTTCTTGTGGCCGCCAACACCCCGACCACCCACCAGCCGCAGCCAGATGCGTCCCGGGTATTCGCACCCAAGCTGGCCGATGTTCGCGAGTATGTGGACCGGCTCTATCGCGAGACCCAGGCGCCCGGTGTCCCTGAGGCAGCGCACGTCGCCAAGATGAAGAAGTACCTGAACTTCGTCGGCCAGAGTGTGGACGCTGAAGGTCGCTTTCTGCACGACATGCGGCGGGCCATGACCGAGGCCGAGCTGTTTGCGGTGTGCGACCGGCATCTGCTCACAGAGCCGACCAAGCCCTTCGCCACGGAACCTTACCCCGGCATCATCGCCCGGCCCAATTGCGAAACACCGACGGAAAGCTGCTCGTTGGACACGGTGACTGCCTGAGCGTTTCGCCCGGCGACCGGCAGGCTACTCAATCCCCAGCACCTTGCGTCCGGTCGGTGAAATCATCTGCGGAGTCCACTGCGGATCCCAAACGATGTGGACCTTGGCTGACTCGACGGTCGGAAGCTTGGCGATTTTCGAGCGAGCATCCTCGGCGATCACCGGTCCCATGCCACAACCCGGCGCGGTCAGCGTCATCTTGACCTCCACCTTGTGACCGCCAGACGGCGTCGCGTCGATGGCCAGATCATACACCAAACCAAGGTCCACGATGTTGACCGGGATTTCGGGATCGAAACAGCTCTTCAACGCCCCCCAGACCGCCTCCTCCGAGAACGTGGTCGCGTCCGCTGCGGTCGCCGGAGTGTCGCTCGCCGGCGCGAAACCCGCGATGTGCACCGCGTTTTCCTTGGCGATCTGAAACAACCCCTGGTCGGTGCGCACCGTGACGTTGCCGCCGAGGCTTTGGGTGATGAAAACCTTGCCGCCCGCGGGCAGCACCACCTTGTCTCCGGCCGGTATGACGGTGGCAGGACAATCGGCGGTGAGGGTGTGTTCTTGATTCATGGCCCCGGATTAACGCAGCTGCAGGTCAAAAGGCAACCGGGCATACAGTCCGCTCGGGTCATTGTAGCGTTTCAATGTCTCCAGCTCTCGCACGGCTTCGCCGACCAGCAGACCGACCGGGCCGGCCAGCGACTTCTCCCGTCGACGCCCTTCCAAGGCCTCGGCAAACGATTCGGCAAACTGCTTCCCGCGCGGATACTCGGCGACCCGGAAGTTTTCACCCAGACCCGCCTTCTTGCCGGCATACTTGGTGGCCGCGTCCAGTCCACCGATTTCGTCAACGAGGCCGAGCTTGAGAGCCTCGCTTCCGGACCAGACCCGTCCTTGGGCAATCTCCTCCACCAGCTTGCGGTCCAGCTTGCGGTTGTCGGTCACCTTCGAGACGAACTGTTCATACACCCAGTCCACCGTGTCCTGGAAAAGCGCGAGTTCCTCGGCCGTCTTGGGACGCACGGCGCTGGTCGCGTCGGCAAACCGGCCCGTTTTGACGGTGTCAAAGGTCAGCCCGAGCTTGTCGTTCATCAGACCCTGGAAATTCAGGAATATCCCGTACACCCCGATGGAACCGGTGATGGTGGTGGGCTCGGCAAAAATCCGCTCGCCCGGGGTCGAAATCCAATAGCCGCCCGACGCGGCATAGCCGCCCATCGAAACGACCACCGGCTTCTTGGCCTGCAACAGCCGGACCTCGCGGGCGATCGCCTCGGAAGCGGATACGCTGCCACCCGGACTGTTCACCCGTAGCACCACGGCCTTGATGGAATCGTCCAGCCGGATCTCCCGCAGCAACCGGGCGGTCTTCGCCCCAAAGACGTAACCTTCCTCGTTGCCTGAGCCGTCGACGATTTCGCCCTCGGCATAAACCACGGCGACGCGGCCCTTGCCGCTGCCGCTGATGTCGAGTTTCTCGGGATCATTGCGCTGGGCCAGCTGGCTGCCGCCCGAAACCAGACGCGCATATTCCCGCAGGTTGATCTGCTTGAACGCCTGGCTCGAATCCTTCCTGACTCCCGTGGCCACCTTGAGATCGGTCAGGACTTCATCCACATAGGCGACACGGTCCACGAGCTTGTGATTCAGGGCCACGTCGGCGCGAATAAAGCCCTTTTCGTCCACGAGGTGCTGCAAGGATCCCGCCTTCATGCCGCGGGTCTCCTCGATCGATCCGACGAGCGTCCGCCAGAGATCATCGAGCAGTTTCTGAAGTTCTTCGCGATTCTCCGGGCTCATGTCCTTGCGGGTGTAGGGCTCGACCGCGCTCTTGTATTTGCCGACCCGGGTGACCTGCACGCCGATGCCGAATTTATCAAATGCGCCGGCAAAGAACATCGGCTGGGAGGCCAGGCCAGGCATCAGGATCGCTCCGTACGGATCCAGCACGAGTTCGTTCGCTACGGAGGCCAGGTAGTAATCGCGCGTGACCGCGAAACTCAGGTAAGCCTTGATCGGCTTCCCCGAGGCCTTGAAAGCCAGCAGGGCATCGCGCACTTCCCGGAGGGCGGCAAAGCTCGCCCCATAGGAGGAAGGCCGCAACGAGCCCGTCAGATAAAGTCCTTTCACATCCTTGTCCTTCGCCGCAGCGTACAATGCCCGGGTGACCGATCGCAGGTGCAGGTTGCTCGGCGCTTCGCCCCCAAATGCCTCGATCAGATCCTCCAGTCCTTCGTTCTGGGACGGCGTGTCCGTGATGTTCGCGGCCATGTCAAAGACCAGATACGAGCCTTCCGGGACGGATAGCGGCTGTTTCTGACCCATCGCGATGAGCGCGCCCAGAATGAGGAACCCCAGCACGAATCCCCCCATCAGGAAAACGATCAGCGCTGTGAGCGTGGCAAAAAATGACGTGAAGAAGTTCTTCATGCTCCGAGGCTAAGCCACTCCCGCCACCCCGCCAGCGAAAAACACCCAGCGGACCGGTGAGCGGAGGGACGGATGCGTTTCACGATGAGCGGAGCCCGGGAAAATCCTTCCAGTCGCAAAGTTTTAGCACAGATAGACATTTGTTTGTGCCGATACATTGGTTTACCTAATGATCCACGTATGAGCGAAAAACAGGAATTCCTGACCACCAACCGCAAGGCGCTGACCATCAATCTGGCCGGCACTCATTACGGCACCATTGCGGAAATCGGCGCGGGCCAGGAAGTCGCGCGTGTATTCTTCCAGGCAGGCAGCGCGTCGGGATCGATTGCCAAGACCATTTCGGCCTACGACATGACCTTCAGCGACGCGATCTACGGCAAAGCCCCCCGCTACGTCTCCCGGGAGCGCCTGATCGAAATGCTGGGGCACGAGTACAGCCTCCTTCAGGAACGTCTCCACGAGAAGCGCGGCGATCGCACCTGCTTTTTTGTCTACGCCGACACCGTCGCCACCGCCAGCGCCAAGAGCAATTCAAGCGGTCACGGCTGGCTGGGCATTCGTTTCCAAACGAAGCCCATGGAGGAACCCAGCGACATCCTCATCCACGTCCGCACCCTCGACAAGAAAAACGTCCTGCAGCAGGAGGCTCTCGGCATCGTCGGCACCAACCTCATCTACGGCGCCATCTATTATCGTGACCAGCCTGAGAAATTCATCCCGTCCCTCGCCGACAATCTCGGCACGGACCGCATCGAGGTGGACATGCTGAAGTTCAGCGGCCCTGCGTTCACCGACGTCGACAACCGCATCCTGTCACTCCACCTCGTGAAACACGGCCTCACCAACGCGGTGATGTTCTCCCCCACGGGTGATGTGCTGCAGCCTTCCGAAATCATCTACAACCGCCCTGTCCTCGTCGAGCGCGGCAGCTTCCGCCCGGTCACCCATGTCAACGTCGACATGCTCAACTGCGCGACCGCCCAGTTCCTCCAGGAACCGATGGTCAAGGGCAAGGACGTCATCGTGATCATGGAGATCACCATGAACAATCTCCTCGCCGAGGGCTCCCTCGACGAGCAGGATTTCCTCTCCCGCGTGGACATGCTCGGACACATCGGGTTCACCGTGCTGATCTCGAACTACTCCGAGTTCTACCGCCTCGTCTCCTACTTCCGCCGGTACACGAAGGAGATGATCGGCGTGGCCATGGGCATCAACAACCTCCTCGAGATCTTCAACGAGAAGTACTACGAGAATCTCGAGGGCGGCATCCTCGAATCCATGGGCCGCATGTTCCGCCACGCGGTCAAGCTCTACATCTACCCGATGCAGCAGGTCGCCTACGACAGCTACCTGAAGCACGGACAGACGTCCGACGCCGTCCAGGTCCCGGCCGCCCACTCGTTCGTCTCCAAGGTGCTGATCACCGCGCGCAACCTCACCGTCACCGACCGACTGCGCAACCTCTACGCCCACCTGCTCGAGAACCATTACATCGATTGCATCAGCGGCTTTAACGAGGACTACCTCAGCATCTTCTCCCGCGACGTCCTGCAACGCATCAAGTCCAACGATTCCTCGTGGGAACGCCTGGTGCCCGCCAAGGTCGCCGAGATCATCAAGCAGCGCGGCCTGCTCGGCTACGGCAAGCCGGTCACACCCGCCAGCACACCGGCCACCCCCGCCGCCGTCTGACGGCTGGACACCAGCCCCGCCGACCAAAGGTCGCCTCGGCGCGTCACGACGCTGTCGTCTATGACGTCAGTTTGGTGAAATTTTCCGTGTCTTCCGGGCCCGCCGTGATTTAACAGGCGCATCAACCCATGCGTTTCCACAAGTACCACGCCCTAGGCAATGATTACATCGTGATGGACCCGGCCGATTTCCCGGGCTGGACCATCCCCACCACGGAGCAAACCCGCGTCATCTGTCACCGCAATTTCGGCGCCGGTTCCGACGGCATCCTCTGGGGTCCGCTGGCGACCACCCGGGCCCAGTTCGGCCTCAGAATCCTCAACCCGGATGGCTCCGAGGCTGAGAAATCGGGCAACGGTCTGCGCATTTTCTCCCGCTACCTTTACGACCAGAAGAAGGTCGGCACCGACCCGTTCACCGTGGACACGCCCGGCGGCGTGGTCGGAGTCGTCATCCAACCGGGTGGTCAGCAGCTCACGGTGGATATGGGCCACGTCGGCTTCAACAGCGCCAAGATACCCGTGGCCGGCGCCACCCGCGATGTCATCAATGAAAAGATCAAGATCCTCGACCGCGAGTTCACGTTCTGCGCGGCAACGATC